>Ga0068714_10001434_pt1 | contig 34847 bp, 24 predicted proteins | sample MTBNYHSulfiMetaG_FD_62988 | JGI IMG/M metagenome (GOLD analysis project Ga0068714, IMG submission 62988) | Enrichment culture microbial communities from rom New York Harbor, USA that are MTBE-degrading - MTBE-NYH (New York Harbor Sulfidogenic)... | ecosystem: Environmental > Aquatic > Marine >...
GGCCATGGTCTCGGGACTTGCCCCCGGAAGGTTGGCTGTCACCAAGAGGGTGGGAAAATCCACATTCGGGAGATCGCTGACAGGGAGCTGGCGGTAGCCCATGATCCCGAAGATGAGGATCGCCGCCATAACCAGTGTGGTCATCACAGGTCGGCGTATGAATATCGCGGCGATGTTCATGACGCGTTCATGACGCGGGGGTCGCCTTCTCGATCCCGCTTCTGATTTCCACCTTTGCCCCCGGGACCAGTCGGAGGGAACCGTCCGTCACTACCCTTTCCCCCGGTGCGAGTCCATCGGTCACCACGGTCTCTCCGTTCAGGGACCGGCCCACCATCAGTTTCCGGTATTCTGCAGTCAGTTCCGGGGTCACAACGAATGCGTATGGCCCTTGCTGGCCCATCTGGACGGCCTGTGACGGAACCACCGTGACATCCTTTTCGGTATCGAGGATGACGATCACATCCACAAACTGCCCGGGCCACAGCCTGTTCTCTTCGTTGGCAAAAGTCCCCTTAAGCTGGATCGTCCCGGTGGTCCTGTCCACGGCATTGTTTACGAAAGTGAGGCGCCCCTGTTCCGGCCGGTTCCGCTCGCCCGGGATTCGGGCGTCCACTTTCAGTTCGCCAAGCGCCATCTGTCTCCTGACCTCCCCCAGATCCAGCTCTGGAATTGAGAAGGCGACATAGATGGGATGAACCTGATTGACTTCCACAAGCACGGCATCGTTAGCCTTAATGATAGTGCCTTCCCTGACATAGAGATTCCCGGTGCGCCCATCGAGCGGTGAGCGTATGTAGCAATACTCCAGCTGGAGCCTGGCGTTCTGCAGACTTGCCCGGGATGCACGAACCGCGGCCTGCACGTTTTCCAGGGCCGCTTCCGATGCGCGCAGGGTAGCCTGGGCCTCTTCCACTGCCGCCTTATCGGCGAGGACCACTGCGTTAAGGGCATCCGCTTTTGTCCTTATCTGATCGTATTCATCCCTGGACACATTCCCTTTTTCGGCCAGGACAGCGTAGCGTTGCGCCTGCACATCGGCGGTTCTGGCCTGGATCTGGTCCTTTGCCAGGACGGCCTCGGCGTGTTTCAGCTGAGATGCGTTGCTGACCTGGTTGGCCCGGGCCTGTTTCACCGCTGAGAGGTCTTTTTCGAGGATGGCCTCTGCCTGATTCAAGGCCGCTTCAAATGGACGCGGGTCGACCACGAAAAGAAGGTCCCCCTTCCTGACCTCCTGCCCCTCCCTGAATGCTGTTTTCATCAGTTGTCCGCTCACCATGGACTTTATGATAACAGAGGCATAAGGCTCCACGTTTCCAATGGTTACGAGCTGGACAGGGACGTCCTTCCGGATTACGGAACCGATAGTGACGGGTGCGACCGTCTTTTGTTTCTGCTTCCCCTCCGTCTCTACAGAGCAGGCAAGGCAGGGCATCAGGAAGGCTGAATACAGTATCAGGCCCAGATTCCTCCAACGGACCGTTTTCCGCCGCAGCGCATCCTCTCGACCTCTCTTTCCACACAACGCCATCCCGCCCATCTAAAGCTCTCCCGGGAAATCTGTTTTTCCGTAACGCGTTAGGCTTTTGATAACATGGTTCGCGACAGGTTCGACTCATGGGGGCGCTTAGAAAGCCCTCGCCGTGGGCCTGTTGCCACACTTTCAGATGACTCAAGTGTTATATTTTTCCATGTTTATAGTATACTCCTCATTCAAAGACGCTGGCAACACAGAAATGAAGGTCGGAGGTATACCGGGAAACGGAGTCCCAGAACCGTTGAACCGGAGCATATCCAACTGACGGCAATTGACAGACTTTCGGGGTTGAAATCGTTCCAAAGTTCGCAGTATATAGGGAAGCGGATCTTTATTCGATAAAATTCATAAAATAACAAAAAAGGGATTAAAATATCGTGAATCGACATGAAGGAGAAGGTCACTGTAAAAACCCCATTTCCGATGTCGTCATCCGGCGTCTGTCTCGATATCAGAGCACATTGTTTCTGCTGGAGCGGGAGGGCATCTGGACGGTTTCTTCCCAGCGGCTGGCTGAAATAGAAGGGCTGTCCCCTGCACAGGTCCGGAAGGACCTTTCCGTTTTCGGGTCTTTCGGACAAAGAGGCGTGGGGTATGACGTCCAGACATTGAGAAAAAATATCGGCCGGATACTGGGCTTGAATCGAGAATGGCATATTGCTGTTATCGGTGTCGGCCAGTTGAGCAATGTGCTGGCACATTCCGAGATATTCAGGGAGAAGAATTTCTCTATCAAAAAAATTTTTGACGATGCTCCTGAGATGATCGGCAGGAAACTGAAAGATATCGAGGTCTCGGCCATTGCAGATCTCGAAAAAGAGCTGACTCCTGAAGAAATCGACCTGGCGGTTATCGCCCTGCCTCCTTTTCAGGTCCAATCGATTATCGATCGGCTTTCAAAAATCGGTATCAAGGGAGCGCTCTATTTTGCATCCAGAACCGTTAAAATCGAGGGTCAAATGGCGGTCAGAAAGAGGGATATTTCTATTGATCTGGGTTCATTGACTTACGCTATTTCAAAGAATGAATGCCGGCAGCCAAAGGGTGATTGAGCCTGTCCGGCGCCATATCGGACCTGCCTGTTTCGTGGCGGATTCGGGAAAGGCGCCGTGGCTTATGATTCCCGGCCCTGACCGGACCGGAGCCCCGGTGTCCGGACGCTATGGTTGCGGAGCGGTTGACAATTAGCGTATCGCATGCGAACATGCGTCATTCGATGAGAGCTCATGGCATTTCTGGTTTGTCTGATAGGGCTCACTCGAAGAAACGCCTGCAGAATCAATCGGGAAGGTATGCCCGCAATGGAATAATAATCCGGTTCGACGAAACAAGACGATAACCGAATATAGAAAATCCAGCGTTGTTTCACCTCAATTCAAGATGTTGCCCGAATGAGGCGCTTCGGTCACCGCATGCATGGTTCAGCAGTCATCATGAAAACCCCCACAACAGATACCTCCGGATTACAGATCCATCACATGGCGTTGCCGCCTGCTTCTTTGCGAATTTGTTGCCATCTCCTCTTTTATGTCTTTTTGATCCTGTCTTCTCCGGGTGAAGGGGCAGCCGGCGAGTGGGATCCTCTGATGGACCGATTGGCAGGAGACGGCTTCTCCAAACCGTGGTTAAAGCAGTTCTTCGACCATCCGGAAGCCCGTTTTGATGCGTCTATCATGGCGAGAAAGATGAGAACCCTGTATGTGACGAAATTTGGTGAAGCGTCTGTCAGACGACTTCAAAAGCGACTGGACTTTCTGGGGTATAAACCCGGAAAGGCCGATGGGAAGGCAGGACTCAAGACCCGGCGGGCCATCCGGTGGTTTCAAAAGGCCCACGGGCTTCCGGTTGACGGCAAACCCTCTGATCACTTGCTTCAGCTGGCCCTCGAGGAACAGAAGAAGGCGCCGATCCATGTGGAAATTCCACCTCCCGAGCCGGGACCGCCGGTTTACAGTTCCATCATGACGTCCGAGCGGTTGAATGAAGCCCGGGATTTTTTTTCGGCCAATGGGTCGCTTCTTGCCCGCTTGAAGAAGCAGTACGGGATTCCCGGCGAAATCGCCGTGGCCATCCTCACTGTTGAGACCCGCCTTGGGCAGTATCTGGGTGAGAAAAGCGCGCTGGTGACTCTGGCCAGCATGGCACTCTGTGACGATTTCAGCTGTGTGGCCGGGGCATTCAGGGATGAATCCATTACCGGGAGAGAGAAGCACTGGCTCGAAAGACGGACCGCCCGGAAGGCTCAGTGGGCCTATGGAGAATGCAAGGCACTGCTCACGTACGCACAAGAAGCCGGCAGGGATCCCCTGGGCATCCCCGGGTCCTTTTACGGCGCCATCGGTATTGCTCAGTTCATGCCCAGCCAGGCCCTTCGTTATGGCGTGGACGGGAATGGCGACGGCGTCGCGGATCTCTTTGACCTGGAGGACGCCCTTTTCAGCATGGGGAATTATTTGACGGCAAACGGGTGGCGGGGAAGCATGCAAAGCCTGAGAAAGCAGCGCAGGGCCATTTACAATTACAACCATAGCACAATATACGTGAACACGGTCCTGGCCGTCGCCGATCATCTTAAGGAGGGTGAAAGGGTCTCAGGGCGGACTGAAAGAGGGAAATAGGGAGCATCGAACGCTCCGGTATGTCTTTGACGCCGGTATTCTGTTTGAAATCCGATGGGTATCCATGTAGAGTTGCCAAAAGGCCACCCGGGTGCAGGATAAAGGCAGGATTTGAGGATGAAACAGATCGGGTTTACTGAATATATACGGATGCTTCACGAGGTGGATGCCGGTGATGTGGGCCTGGTAGGTGGAAAAAACGCTTCCTTAGGGGATATGATTCAGGAGCTTTCGGGTTTAGGGATTCACTTGCCCGGGGGGTTTGCCACAACGGTGGCGGCGTATCACGCCTTTCTCGGGGAAAACGGCATCCAGGAGGTGATCCATACCCTGATGGCGCGATACCGGGAAGGGGCGGTCAGTCTGAATGAGGCTGGAAGGGCCGTCCGGAAGCAGTTTCTCTCAGGGCGGTTTCCGGGGGCGGTTTCTGAGGCCATCAGGGAGGCATACCGGGACCTCTGTACCGAGCGTCACGGGGAGGTCCTGAGCGTGGCCGTGAGAAGCAGCGCTACGGCCGAGGACCTGCCGGAGGCCAGTTTTGCCGGGATGCTTGAGAGCTATCTCAATGTTCGGGGTGAAGAAGGCCTGTTGGATGCCTGTCGGCGGTGCTTTTCTTCTCTGTTTACCGATCGGGCTATCCGATACCGGGAAGAAATGGGCCTGGGGCATCTGGAGGTTTCCCTGAGCGTGGGCATCCAGCCCATGGTTCGCTCGGACAGGGGATGCGCCGGCGTCCTGTTCACCATAGAGAAGGATACCGGTTTCCCCGACATGGTCGTGATCACGGCCGCATGGGGCCTCGGGGAGAGCGTTGTGCAGGGGACCGTCATCCCGGATGAATACAGTGTATACAAAATGCTTCTGGATAAGGCCGGCGCCAACCCGATCCTGGAAAAGGTTATCGGCGCGAAGCAGAAAAAGTGCGTCTACAAAGAAGACGGCGGGACGCAATATATCCCCACTGCAGAGGCAGAACGGGTCAGCCGGGTGCTGGATGATTCCGATATTCTGATCCTGGCTCGGTGGGCCGTTTCCATTGAGGCGCACTACGGGAGGCCTATGGACATCGAGTGGGCCAGAGATGGTGATTCAGGCATGCTTTTCATTGTCCAGGCCAGACCGGTTACCGTCGCCTACAGACGGGACGCGGCCTTGTCGTTCTGCAGGCTTGAGGGAGTGGGAAACCGACTGCTCACAGGGGTCAGCATCGGAGAAGGGATCGCTACCGGTAACGTGTGTCTGCTGAAATCGTTTCGGGATATGGATCGGATCGTTGAATCTTCCATTGTTGTATCGGAAGATGCCAACACGGCCTGGGTGTCTGACCTCAAAGAGAAAAAGATCAAGGCCGTGGTCACCGACTACGGTGGACGGAACTCTCATGCGGCCATTATCTGCAAGGAACTGGGGATCCCCTCTGTGGTGGGGACGCGCCGTGCCACTGAGCTGCTGAAACCGGGCCAGGAAATCACGGTACACGCCATAGAGGGAGATCATGGTTATGTGTATGAGGGTCGGGTGGCCTGCGTGGCGGATCAGGTTAACCTGGGAGATATCCCCCACACCCGGATGAAGGTCATGATCAATGTGGCCAGTGCCGCTGCGGCGTACCAGTGGTGGCGACTTCCTTGCGCGGGCATCGGCCTGGTGCGGATGGATTACATCCTCCAGCACGTCATCAAGGTCCACCCGATGGCGCTTGTTCGCTACGATGCCCTGACAGAAAAGAGCGTCAAATACCAGATTGATGCGCTGACCGAAGGGTACAGGGACAAGAAAACGTATTTCATAGAGAGGCTTTCGGCCTGCCTCGCCAAGATTGCGGCATCACGGTTGCCGGATCCGGTGGTTGTTCGGTCCAGTAATCTCGAGCCGGCAGAATATGCCGTTCTGATAGGTGGAAGACCTTTTGAAGCGGCGATAATGGGGGATGAACCGGGTCTCCGTGGCGTCCGACGTTACCTGAGCCCCCGGTATAAGGAAGCCTTTCAACTGGAATGCGAGGCCTTTCGGCGGGTACGCCAGGCGACGGGCCTTGCCAACATCCATCTGATGATCCCCCACTGCGAGACCACGGCTGAGGCCGATGCGATCCTTGACATGATCGAGGGCCTCGGTTTGAAAAAAGGGGAAAACGGATTCGCTGTCTATCTGTGCTGTGATTTCCCCGCCAACGTGGCCCACTCCCACGATCACGCAAGCCGGTTTGACGGACTTTCACTGGATGTGGGGAAGCTCTCAGGCTGGGTTCGGTCGGGCGAGCCGCTTCTGAAGAATTCGGCTTCGACGGTCCCTGAGGTCGAGACCTCGATGAAAAACGCCCTTTGTTTCATGCGCGACGCCTGCCATGACCGGGGAGGCATCCTCATGGTGAGGGACCGGGTGTTCATCAACGATGCCGGTCTGGTTTCTCTTCTGGTGGATGTGGGCGTGGATGTCCTCTCCATCGATCCTGAGTCGGTCCCGAAAATTACGGAGTGGATCGTTGAGGCTGAGAGGCAAAGGGGCGATCGCCCTTAGCCGGAGGACGGGTGGTGGGGTTTTGAATGAAATGATTCCGCCATGCCCGGATCTGCTCAGCCCTTCGGGCGTCTACAGGCCCTGAACGGAGAGACGCCGGTTTCAGGCACCTGTCAAGGAAGCCTGTCAGCCCATCCGTCAGAACAACCACATTCAGGTATCCCTCACGAAACAGTGCATCCCTGGCCCGGGCCGGCTGGACCATGCCGTTTGAATAGAGTACCACCATTTCTCTTTCCCTGTTTCTCTGAATAAAGGCGGGCAGTTCCGGCAACTGCACATTGACGGCCCCCCGGATGTGAAAGCGTTGATATTCCTCCTGAGGTCTTACATCCACCACGACCAAAGCCGATGTACCCTCCAGAAGAAGTGCCGCAAGTTCTTCCGGCGCCATATGACCTTTGCCTGAAGATATCCGCTCCAGAAGCCTGTTCACGTCTTGGGGGACCGCTTCAGATGGTTGTCCCGTATCAGAAGAGGACACCGGGACTTTCTCCCTGCCCAGGCTCGAAAGGATGGGCAGAGCAGCCGCAGCGATAAAAAGCACGAGACAGAATGCTTTGAGAAAAGGGCTGTTGAAATAAACGCCCCCCTGTCCCTGTCCGCGACGGCGGATTTTTTCAATGTATTCAGTCCCCCAGAAACAGAGGATGGCTGCGATGGTGAACAAAAGGAGAAAGAGGTCACGGGAGATGCCAAGGGTTTCATGGACAAAGGCCAGCCCCGGTTTCCCAAACGCTTTCTGCGGGCTCATCCCCCATGTATAAAGGGGTTTCAGGATCGGAAAAAGCTCATTGAACAGCACGCTCCCGATGATGGCGCCCACAAGAAAGAGGAGGGCGTCTATTTTCCCCGAGGCCAGACCCACGGCGGCGGTCCCCGGACACCAGCCGCCCATAACGAACCCGATGCCGAAAATGAGACCGGCCACTATATAGGCGCCGTAATAGGTCTTGAGATAATAGACCTGGTGCGAGAGGTCTATCATGCCCGAGGCGGCCACAAAGGCAAGGCCCAGCATGGCCACCACCAGCGCCGTAAACATGACCTTGAGAACGGCCATGTCGGTGAAATAGAAGATGCCGCTGATCCTCCGTGAACTCCCGAAACCGGCCCGTTCCAGGGCCAGGCCGAAAAAGAAGCCGATCACCAGCGCAGCGAAAAAAGCCCCCCAGACTTCCAGGGCATCAAGGCCGTAGTATGTTTGAATCATCCCACTGTCTCCTGACAAAATAGGCTGCCGCATACCCTCCCGCAAACAGGAAAATCAGAAAGACCAGACTCCCGGTAAGCATCAGGGCGCTTCCGCTCAGGGCCTGACCCGATGTACATCCACCGGCAAGACGGCTGGCAAAGCCTGCCAGGATACCCCCGGACAGGGCCAGGATCAATCTCAGCGAACGGGAAGCTGACGCCCCCTTTTCGATCCCCCAATGAACCCGACGGGACAGGGTTGCAGAGAAAAGGCCGCCCAAAAAAACCCCCACGAGCATCATACAGAGGTAGTAGGAGAGGGGATTCGCGCCCCATTTGCCGAAATAGGCGCTGGAAAGGGTATGGGTGTGAACGATCAGGCCTTCCAGAAAGGCGCCGACCCGGGCAAGGGCCCCGGAGGCCCCCAGACCCGTACCCAGGGTGAGGAACGAGGCAAGGAGGGTCAGGCCCAAGAGGACGCCCGCTATGTAGGGATTGCCGTAGGGCTCCGGCGAAGCTGGTTTTTGCATGGTTTTACCCCCCTCTCACAAATGATCATTAACAGCCGGCATCTCTCGTCCCGGACTCGGCCGGCTTCTTGGCCGGAGCAGGCATGGCCGGCGTCACCTGCGCCGGTGCAGCTGAAGGAGGCGGGTTCTCAAGCGACTTGTGAAAGGGAGGCTCACCCGGGCTCTCATGCCAGTAGGCTTCCAGCCCACCGTACAGCGCCTTGATGGGCCGCTCGGTCTTCTGGGACAAGACCCCGCCCACGGCCATTGCAATGGATCCGTCGCGATCCACCAGGATCAACGGTCCCGCCCCCACCAGATAGGCAGGATCGGAAAGGACGTCGGCCACATGAATGTTTTTGGCAAACGGGAGACTGTAATCGGCAAAGTGGTGTTCCGGCCTCAGGTCGATCAGTTCAAACGTCCCGGGCAGGTCCATGATGAGCCGCTTCAGTTCGGATGCAGAAATCCGGTCCGGAAGCCTGACCTGTTTCTTGGGGCCGGCCGATCCAGGCGCCCCTTGTCTGGCTGCTTCATAAACAGGCAGCCCTGCTTTTATCCAGGCCTGGCTCCCCCCTTTCAGGTTTCTCGGCATCGAGAACCCTTTTCTCTCTAAAATCCCCGCGGCCATACTGGATCGGTAAGCGGAATTGCATACGACCACCACCGGCTCATCCGGGTCCAGCTGACTGGATAGATCGGAGAGTTGGCTGAGGGGAAGGTTCAGGACCGTTCCGATCCTCAGCGCCATCCACTCAGAGGGAAGACGCACATCCACAATGACCGGGGCCTTTCCTTCCTGCATCAGCCGATACAGTTCCTCGGGAGAGACGGGGTTGCTTTTCTTCAGGGGCCTCTCCGCCTTTTTCCAGGTCTCCATGGTGATGATTCCAGGGGTGTAACCGACGCGGTGGAGTCTGAACAGGGCTTCATCCAGTTCTTCCCTGTTTCCCACCAGAACCAGATTCGCGTCCCATGGAACCATGGTTCCGATCCATGTTTCAAATCTCCCTCTTAGCGCAATATTTACGGAGTTGGGGATATGTCCCATAGCATAGGCATCGGCTTCGCGGATGTCCGCCACATAGGTCTTTTCCGGGTCGGTCAGGGACATGTCCGGCTTCTTCTCAGCGGGGGGGCCTTCATCCCATTGAATGAGAGGCGGGCCGTTTCTGTTCATTGCGGCGTTGTGCTTGAAGTACTGCGGCGCCTCGGGGAGATCCTGGATCAGGCCGGCAATGAATTCGCCCTTGTTCCGGTATTTCAGGTACGGGTTGGACTGTTTTTCTTCGCCGATGGTACTGTAGGGCCGGTCCGAGAGATGAGCCCCGCAGAGGGATCCTGCACCATGGGCCGGGAAGATGCGGACCGTGTCGCTGAGCCTGGATATTTTCCGGGCCCACGAATCGAAGAAGGCGGCGGCCAGCCAGGCAGCCGAAGCGGTTCCGCCCAGCAGATCGGGCCGGCCTACGCTGCCGACAAACAGCACATCACCTGTGAACATGAGTTCGGGGACATCCGGGTTTTCCGGACCATAGACCAGGCCGCACATGCCGTCAGGGGTGTGCCCCGGCGTTTCAATGAACTTTATCGCGACCTTCCCAACCTGGATGGCGGACCCCTCCTTGAGGGGTTTGAAAGGATATTTGACGCCACTCTTGTGGCTCTGATAAACAGGGCAGCCGGCGGCCTTTGCCATCTCCAGGTGACCTGCCACAAAATCCGCATGGGAGTGGCTCAGATAGACCCCGACGATTTTCAGGCCTTCCTTCCCGGCGGTATCCAGAAACAGGGAGATGTCCCTGGAGGGATCCACCACCAATGCCCTGTCGTCACTGATGAGCATGTAGGAATAGATGGAAAGGGTGGGCAATTCAAACTGGATCAGCCTGAAACCGGGAAAGACATAGGTATCGACGATACGGTATTGGGAAGCGTCTATCGCGTGCGTGGCCGATTCGGAATCCCTGATGTCGCCTGCCCGGACAACTCCACAAAAAAATAAGGCCGTGAACAGAAACCCGATGAAACAAAAAACCCACCCGTATTTTTTCTGCATGGCGTCGCACCCCCTTGCACAATATGATGTTAAGCCGGCAATCAAGTTCGTTTCGATCCATAAATGGCCATTTTCCGCAATCCGTGCGTCAATCCGGCAGAGGCGGATCAACCCGCGGGGTCCCTCGCCGGAAGCCGGAGCTATTCAAATGACTCGAACACCGAGACCATCTGATTCTTGAAACTCGCCGGCACCGATGAGAAGTATTCTTCGGGAAGGGCAATAAACTCGCCGTTGCTCCGAACAAGGAGCCTTCCCTGATCATCCCTGATTTCCGCCTTTGCCCGAATTTTGGGGGGCGCCGTGTCGTCCACAAGATGACCGGTCACGGTCAAAGGGGTCCCTATGGTCACATTTCTGACGTATTTGACATCCATTTTCCGGGTCACCAGAAAGGTCTTTTTTGAAACCATGATGGCCCATGACATGACCTCGTCCAGCAGCGTGGAGATGATGCCGCCGTGGGCGATATCCTGCCACCCTTCGTGATTTCTCCCCAGAGTGATGTCCGTGCAGACGGCCTCCCCGTTCCTGTAAAAGTCCAGGTTGAGTCCGATCGGATTGTCGGTTCCGCATGCAAAGCAGTGGTGGCCCCTGGGTTTCATGATGGGCACCTTTTTTTCTTCTTGCGCAAGATCATGTTTCATCACTTCACCCTTTTGCTCATAGCCATCACAGCCGGTTCGGCCCATGGGCCTCTTGCCATATCTTCAGATGCCGAGAGTGTTACGCCAGTTCAATTTCACTCTGCTGCCCCCCCGAATGCACTACCGGAAAAGGCAGCCAGGAAAAATGAGAAACAGCTGAGCGCCTTTCTCAGGATGCCTCTCAAAAACAGCCTCAACCTACCACACGATGTCGATGAAATCAATGCCCTTTCGCCGGTCCAACCTCTTATGCCCGGTCCGGACGGAACGGGTTATGGATCGGCGCCTTACTTCTGCCGGCATCTGAGTTCTCTCAATCGGATTGGATTTCGAAAGGATTTCCGACATTCTGTAAAGGATCCGGACATCCACCGGTCATCCGATTTTGCCGCGTCCGGCAGGACCTGACATAAACCTACTTAATTCAATGTGTTAAGAGGGGCCTGGACCCGCTTTTGTATGGCACGCACTTTGCTTATTATAAAATGGGTGGAAATCGTCAGCACGCCTGAAAAGGATGAAAGCCTGCGTTGTGCGTTGACAGCGACATTGGTGCAGGGGGAAGGAGGTTCATTATGGCAATGTACAAGGGATATGGACAATACGTGCCCGGCACCTATGTGAAGCAGAAGCCGGATGCCGCAGAGATGGCGCATCAACTGATCAGCCGACTGGAACGAGAGCGTCTTGGAGAAAAAAAGGAAGAAGCCCCGAAGGAGATGCCGCCCACCATCTGTTTTTCCAGGAAGATCGGTGTGGGCGCTCTGGATATCGCGGATATCCTGTCAAAAAGAATCGGTTACCGTGTGTTTGATCGCGAGATTGTGGAACATATCGCCAGTGAGGCGAGGCTGAGCGAAAAAACCGTGACCATTTTTGATGAACGCTACCCCGGAAGGTTGAACGAGTTCCTGTCCATGGCATTTGGAGAAAAGGCATTTATCAAGAGCGACTATGGCAGGCAACTCTTCAGTGCGCTGTTTTCCATGTCCTATCTGTCTCCGGCCATCTTCGTGGGCAGGGGCGCTCATCTTGTTCTGCCTCGCGACCGAACACTGGCGGTCTGGTTCATCGCTTCCAGGGCGTATCGAGCCATGCGGATGGCAGCCGCGCTGAACATTCCAGAAAGTGAGGCAAAGGGGAGGCTGGATCAGATTGACAAAGAACAGAGGCATTTTTTCAACATGGTCTTCGGAATAAAAGAAGTGTCGGCCGAGCAGTTTGACCTGGTCATCAATTGCGAGTTTATCCAGGACCTGGAATCGGCCGCAGACATCGTTCAAGCCGCATTTCAGATCAAATTCGGCAAAAAGGTGACAACTTAACCGTGAAAGCACGGCAGGGCGTCAACCGGAATGGTCGCTTTCCCTCCTTGACCTTCGAACGGCTTTCTGTTAACAGGCAATGAAGATGAGAACACAACCCCGATGCTGCCTCAGCAGGCCCACGGGTCTGCAGGTCTCCCCGCCCTCAAAGTCTGAGCGCTTCATGGGGATGGAGAGGGCTGGGCAGCGCCGCCTGTCGAATCGGCTCACGTCATCCATGAGGGATTTTATGCTTTGCGAGGTTCTCCCGGAACAGGTGAGGGCTTTTTGCAGTATCAGGGCAAACGGATAGGTTCCATGCGGTTCAGACTCCCTCCATACAGGCATCCTGACTTCAATCAGCCCCGGTTTTTGTCGGCTCCTGCGGCTGTCTTCGAAAACGTCCGTCAGGCAGGGGTGGCCCCTGAAAACTACCATGCGACATCCATCTATCCGGAATATTTTCACGTCAGAAAAGGTCAATGGCGCCTTCTCAGACACTCAAGAATGGATTGCGTGGTGATCCACGAAAAAGACGGGTCATTGTCGGTCAAGGAATTCAGGCATCTCAAGAGCGGCGACCGGGTGGCCTGTGGCAGGAAGGAAAACGGGGAGGAGGGGATCTTCGTAAACCCCGAGCCTTTCGGTCGTCAAACCGACGCTGCCTGTGCCTTCGCTTTCCGAACGCGTATCACCCGGGAGACCTCCTTTTCCATCGACTACGATCAGCTCTATGACCTCCTGGCCTATGAGCGGAAAAACGGATTCATTCTCTGGATTCTCGGGCCTGCGGTGGTGTTTGACCGGGACGCCCGGGACGCCTTTGCGTCTCTTGCGGAGAACGGGTATGTGCATGCCATGTTGGCCGGGAATGCGCTGGCCGTGCACGATGTGGAGGCCGCATTTTTTAATACTGCGCTGGGGCAGGAGATTTATAGCAAACAGGCCGCTTTTCTCGGCCACTACAACCACCTGGATGCCATCAACCGTATCCGGGCCATCGGCTCCATTGAAAAGGGGGTGAGTGACGGACTGGTGAATACGGGCATTATGAGAACACTCATTCAAAAAGAAATTCCCTATGTACTGGCGGGATCCATCCGCGATGACGGTCCTCTCCCGGAAGTGGTGGCCGATGCCTATCTGGCCCAGGACCGGATGCGGGCCCTCGCGGGCAGGGCAACCACGGTCATTGCCCTTGCTACGCAGCTGCACGCCATCGCGACAGGAAATATGGTCCCCTGTTACCAGGTGACCGGAGATAATCACGTGCGGCCTGTATTTTTCTATACCGTGGACATGTCCGAGTTTGCCGTGAGCAAGCTGGCCAACCGGGGCTCCCTTTCGGCCCGTTCCATTCTCACCAATGTCCAGGACTTCGTTGTCACGGTGGAGCGGGGCCTGCGGAAGCGCGAAAGCGCGGTGTGAGGCTTAAGGCGGGATGATTTCAGTGCCCGCCTTCCCGTGGACCGCGTCCTGGATGGCGCTGATAGAGGCGATCACGGCCCGTTTTCCCGTGTGCCGTACAAACTGCACGGCCGCCTCCACCTTGGGCCCCATGGAACCGGCCGGGAACTGTCCTTCCATCTGGTACTGATTCGCTTCGGATACGGTCATGGTGCGGATGTACTGTTCATCCTTCCGGCTGTAATGGAGGGCTGCCCCCTCAACATCCGTTGCGATGACGAATATATCCACGCCGACCTCCTCTGCCAGCCTGGCACTGGCCAGATCCTTGTCGATCACCGCATCGACCCCGCAGAACGTCCTTCCCTCTCTGACGACCGGGATGCCTCCTCCCCCGCAGCAGATCACGAGAAAACCCATGTCCATGAGTCGTTTGATTTCGCGTTTTTCCACAATGGTGATGGGTCTGGGAGATGCCACGACGCGGCGCCGGCCTCTGGCGGTTTTTTGAGTAGGGTAGGGCAGGGTCGCTGCTTGCTGTTCAGAAAAAACCGGCCCGATCGGCTTGGATGGATGCTGAAAGGCCGGATCGTTTTCATCGACCACCACATAACTGATCAGGCTTACCAGATCCTGCTTCAGGTCGAGACCCGATTCCATGAGTGCCGTATCCAGGGTTGATTCGAGCATGTAGCCCATCTGACCCTGAGTCTGCGCTACCAGGATTTCCAGGGGCAGTTTGGGAACCGTTGGGCAACACTCCTGCCGGAGGAGAAGATTTCCGACCTGCGGCGCATTTCCGTGGGTAATGATGATACGGAAATCAGGCGAGAGCGCGGCAATCTGTCTCATGGGGATCTTCAGGTTTTCCAGTTGCTCCTCTATGGTCCCGATCTGGCCTTTTTGGATGAGGGCATTGCCGCCGAGGGCCACCAGAAGCATTTCTTTCTTGGGTCCGGATTTCATTTGGCTACACCTTTTTCAATCAAGGATTTACTGCATTCGGAAAAAAGTCAATCCCGCCACGACGGGACTCGCGCAAAGCCGCCAGGTCGCAAAGATATTCTTAATCTTTCAAATAGATCAGTGCTGTGTTCTCCGAGAGCTCTGTGAGAGATATCACTTTATACAAGACCATCAGGTTTCAGAGGGCGTTCATTTTTTCAAGGCGGCGAACCAGGACATCCTTCAGGAAGGGCGGGTCGCAGTCCCTGTACTCATAACGGATGCGAAGCGTGGGTTTGTTGATGGACAGCACCCGGGTGAGATGAATCGGGGTGGCAAAGAGGACCTGATCACAGTCCGCGTTGTTGATGCTTCTTTCCAGATCCTGGATCTGTTCCCTGCCATAACCCATGGCAGGCAGCACCCGTTTGATATGGGGATAGAGGCGATAGGCCTCTTTAATCGTTCCCACAGCATAGGGTCGCGGATCGACAATCTCGGCTGCGCCGTATTGCCTGGCGGCAATCACGCCGGCGCCATAGGCCATTTCTCCATGGGTGAGCGTGGGGCCATCCTCCACCACCAGAACCCGCTTTCCGGCTATACGGCCGGGGTGCGTGACGATGATCGGCGATTCGGCCATGACGATGTCGGCCTGTGGTGCGAATTGCTGAATGTTTTTCCGAACCTTCTTCGCCTGGGCAGGGGCGGCGGTATCCACCTTGTTGATGATGGCGATATCGGCCATCAGCATGTTGGTCTCACCCGGATAGTAAAGGCGTTCGTGGCCTGCCCGGTGGGGATCGAACAGGACGATGTGAACCGCAGGGAAATAGAAGGGGGTGTCATTGTTCCCCCCGTCCCAGACAATGATATCGGCCTCCTGCTCGGCTGCCCTGAGGATCCTCCCGTAATCGACCCCTGCGTATACAACGATTCCCTGATCCACCAGCGGTTCGTATTCCTCTCTCTCTTCGAACGTGCACTGTTGCGTCTCGAAATCCCTGTACGACACAAATCGTTGAATCACCTGTTTTCGCAGGTCTCCGTAGGGCATGGGATGCCGGACCGCCACCACCTTTTTGTTGCGTTTCCGCAGGATCGTGCAGACTTCCCGGGTGGTCTGGGATTTTCCGCACCCGGTCCTCACCGCACAGACCGACACCACCGGCCTCCGGGATTTGAGCATGGTGTAGGTGGCCCCGATGAGTACAAAGTCGGCGCCATGGGCCATGGCCGCAGAGGCCTTGTGCATGACCTCCATATGGGGGACATCACTGTAAGAAAAGGCCACCAGGTCTATATGGTGTTTTTCGATGATGTGTATCAATTCGGTCTCCGGGTAAATGGGAATGCCCTCGGGGTATGCCTCTCCTGAAAGCTCCGGAGGATAGATCCGGCTTTCGATGGCCGGGATTTGAGCTGCGGTAAACGCCATGACCCGATAACGGGGATTGTCTTTGAAATAGACATTGAAGTTGTGAAAATCCCGGCCGGCCGCTCCCATAATAATGACCTTTTCGACCATATATCTGTAAACCTCGACTCTATTTTTTCAGATTGACAGGGTTAAAGGGTGCATCCTGAACTTCTCAAGGAAAGCCCTTTCGCGCCCGGATAACCTTGGGGTATTTTTTTGACGTTGAACCACATTACTCCAAACCATCCGCCAAGCCAAGTTTTTATAGGCGCCACGGTTGATGGTCGCGTAAAAAACCAGAAAAAGCCGTTTTTCGTCATTCCCGCGAAAGCCGGAATCCAGCGAATTCAACAGGTTCCGGATGTCCGATTCCCGCGCCAAATTCGGGATATGACAGTCTCGGGGCTTTTCACGAAGCCGCCATGTTTCAAGTGTTCAAAAGAACTGAGGCCCTGCCGCCGGCCATGGACATTGGGTGCGTAAGTCCCGGGAGAAATCCTCACGTTTGGGCATCTCTATAAAAATAAAAGGACTGGAAAAGTGAAAGGCAATGATTTACTATCGGCTCATCAATCATTCGTCCTGAGAGTGCTGAAACACGAGGCCCGACGCGTTGATCTTATTTAAAAGTGTCTTCTGCAAATAATAGAGAGCCGGATATCGTTTTTGTTGAGGCAAATATACAGGGGCCCAGGAGGAACGCATCATGAAGGCAAGAAATCCTATTCACCGTGCATTGGCAATGGCAGGGGCGCTGGCGCTGGTCACGGGGATCGTCCTGACCAGCCCGGCTGCGATTGCAGAGGCGTCAGATAACAGCAATAATTCGAAGTACCTCTCATTTTACACGAATGACGGCCAGGTAAAGTCGAGCTTTGAGGACGCTTCAGACTGGTTCAACTTTGAAATGGCCTTTTACAAGGGTCAGATCTACAAGATGTTCTACAGGCTTAACGTCACCTATGAACATGACTGCATCGCGTATTATTTCCACGATGTGGATCAATCTCCCCCGGAGTCCCCGGATCTGACACTGCTCGAGTTCTGCGATCCCCCTATCCTCCATTCTTCGGTCAATTGGACCTGCGACCAGGAGATCGCAGGGCTGCGACTGTGCGTTTTCAACGGCCGACTGTATGTCTTCTATCTGAAGGCCGACGCCTACTATACCAGCGGCTCCACCTGGAGCTTATGCTACAAGTATTACGACGACGCACTCGATGTCTGGTCTGATCAGGTCATTCTCTGGAACTACAAGCTCAAGGTTCCAGGCGTTCAGTGTCCCCCGTTGGGGGGCCTGGTCGTCAAGGTGATGAACGGTCTCGTCTACCTGCTGGTCCAGGCCGGGACCCGTCCCCTGTATGTCTTTCAATTCGACGGGGCCGCTCTGGTCAACTACGATCCGAATCACCCCGTGTCCTTCAACCTGGAAAGCAGCAGCGATCTTTTGCTCAACGGTGACGTACTGTTGAAGATCACCGACAACCCCAACGACAACCGTGAGTTTATTGCCTTCGTCACCAAGGACGACGGCGCCGGCAAATCGACCGGCGCCTGTAAACTCTATGCCTACGACCCGGCCGATGGGACCTCCGGATCGGTGGTCAAGGTTGCCAATATTCCCAACGGCCCCAACGGCAAAGGCTGGAAGGATCTGGCCGTGGCCCAGGGCAATGTGGACCTGTGTGAACCTTACAGTGTCAACGCCCTCCAGATATGGGGATTTCCCTGGGATGACAAGCAGCTTCACCACACCCAGTTTGTCTTCAACGATGACGGCAAGACCGGCAGTTTCAACGCGTCCGGGTGGGGCGACCTGACCAAGGTCTGGTCCAATGCGGAAAACTCAAAGAGCTACAAGAATTACAATCGCTGCCTGATGGCGGCCGGGGCGTTTCCCAGTCAGACAACCGAGACCGACGGCACGGCCGTGCTCAGCATGCACACATGGGTCTGGTGGTACGGGAAAAACAGCGGTCTCATGGCGCACAACCACGGCCGCTCCATTCGATACCTGGGCGACTACCTCAGGCTCGAAAACCCCGTACAAACGGACACCTCCATCGAGAAGGACCCCAACGAGGCCTGGATTCTGGTCGGCGTCATTACCGCTCTGCCACCTTATTACCCCAATGGCGCCGACCCGACCGAACTGGAGGAATTCCTGGAGGTCCGGTACGGGCTGAGTTCCACCCAGGAAATATCTTCCAGCGTCACCACGGAAAGCTCTTTCAGCTTCGGCTATTCCAAGAACAAGATCCTCAAGGCAGCCGGTGTGGGCGGGGAGTTCGGTTTGTCTTACAGCCACGCGGTCCAGCACACACAGAAACAGACGACCACGGTCACAACGAAGACGCAGCAGACCTTCAGCCCCATCTTTTCCGACTGGTCCACATACCCCAACGGGGAGGAGGCCTGGGCGCTCTTTATGGCCCCCAACATATCCAACGATCCCTACCAGGTCTATTCGCCTCCCGAGGCCTACGCCGAGAGTCACCCGAACGAGGCCAACAATCTTGAATTCACGGTCTATTACGTCTATACCAACGGCTCTTCACTCAAGGCGTATTCCTTCGACATAACGAACCCCGGAGCGAACCCCTTCTTCGAGGGATTCAAGGGTATGCCTTCCGCCTATGATTACAGGGGCTGGAGTGATGCAGCCTATGAGCGACAGGCCGCGACTGCTGACTACGAGATCCTTGCGACCACGGGTATTACCGCACCGGGAAGCCAGACCACGTGGGAGATCGATTATGATAACAGCATCGAGAACGAAAAAGACATCACGAATACCATGAGTGTCAGTGGCGGCGCCTTCGGTTTCAATGCGAATATGAGTGGATCGATTAAGTCGTCGTCCAGTGTATCGACCACTATCGGCACATCGTTCGCCATCACTTACGATCTCTACACGCTGTATGACAACGACCCGTCCAAATACCCGGACTGGAAACTTTTCCTGGACGACATCGGTTTTGACGCCTACCTCCTGAACGCAAAGACCGGCAATGCCTTCTTCATACCCGATTCCTGCCGAACCGCCGATCGCGAGCAGTATCCCTGGTGTTTGACCTGGTACGTTAACTATTACGATAACAAGGGAGGCGAGAGCAAGAAACGTGCGGTGAGAGACACAGGCGGCGGCAGTTCAGGCGGCTGCTTTATCATGAGCCTGACAGAATAGTCAAAACCGGGGCGGAAGGGGGGCTTCGGAAAGGGCTTGCTGACGGGCTAGAGTCTCTCCATCAGGCCCAGGATGCGGTCTTTTGCCCGGAGGTCCTCAATCCAATGCCGGGGGAGGGCTGGCAATCCCAGATGCGCCCCCAGTACCATCCCGACGATCATCCCCCGGGCTGCGCTGTCGCCGCCTGCCATGACCGACTGAATCAGGGCCTCCTTGAGGTCGCCCTCGTAGCGTGCGATCAGGTGGATTACCCCCGGAAATGCCTCGGGGGTGTGGCAGGTCTGGCCGAATGCGGCGATGGATTCGATGCTGTCTCTGTCTTTGGAAGCCAGGCCTTCGGTGACCCAGACGGACAAGGCGGAATTCCCGAAATGTTTCTCTGTGACCTGTTTCAGGGCGTCAGCCGGAGGTGTTCCGTGCAGGACCGTCCAGGCAACCCTGGCGAAGAACTCGGCGCTGTCGATGGTGTGAGGATTGCTGTGGGTCATCCGGGTCTGTGCCCTGGCATTCATGACAAGCGTATCAGCGTCATCCCGGCAGGCGCAGACCAGCGGGGCGATCCTGGCCGCGCCTGCAAGATCGTCGGAAGGCGAGCCCGCATCTTCATAGGTGCTTCCTGCTGCATAACTGGAAAGGGTTATCCGCGTGGCGTTGTCCACATACCCTGGGTAATCCTTGAAAAGGGCCCGCCAGCGGGCTGAGAAGTCGGGAAGATCAAATCCGTTTTTTGCGGCAAGGGATTCCAGCAATATCAGGGTCTGATCCCCGTAATGGGTAAACGCGCCCTTTTCCTTGGTGGGATGATAGGAATCCGTGCCCGGTTTCAAAAAGGTGTCGATCCGTCCGAACCGCTGTGAAATCCTGTCCGTATCATATATCCAATGGGCGCCCATGGCCAACGCGTCGGCCGCAAAGGACGCCAGCACCATGGCCATTTCTTTTCCTTCCATGAAATCCTCCCGACTTCATATGTGGGTTTTTTCAAAGGTTTAACAGCGCGTCGATCCGCGCTCTATCGAACCCGGTCAGCACCTGATCGTCCACCACCAGAGCGGGGACCGACCGAACGCCCAGGCTGAACAATTCCTCCCGGGCCTCTTCGTCTATCATCAGATCCTTCCTCAAAAACGAAACCCCTTTGCCGGTCAGATACTCTGCCAGTGCCGAACAGGGGCCTCAGAAGGGTTGCGTATACACCGTTATCCTATGCTCTTGCATATGGCATCCTTATTCTGGTTGTTTAGACTCTTTATTTGTAATCCCGCCTTGCGGGACAAGATGCGAAGAAGTTGGAGGTTGGAGGAGGGAGGTTTGAGGCAACAGATTTCTTCCCTCCAACCTCAAACGAAGCGGTCCTCCAACCTCCAACGACATGGCCTTAATTGGGTTGCGGCCGCAAGGCCGCACTGGGCGCTTCTAATGTATTTGCCTGGCCTTCTGTTCCCTTGCCTTTCGGAGCAGTTCCTGTCGCCTGGCTTCCGCATCTTCGGAGATAAAGGGCTGCTCGTCGGTCATGAATTTTACCATCCACTCCCCGCTGTCAGACCACGTATACGGGAGATCAACTATGATCCCCGGCCTATCGGCATCTTCCAGCAGCTTCAGTCCGGCACGCAGGACCATGCGCTGGTTTTCCGGGTCGTGGGGACGGCCCGCCGGGTTGCCAAGGGGGTAATTGAGGAAGATCTGTCTCGGGTTTCCGGCGCTGGCGGCAATATCGCGGGCATTGGTATAAGTGACTGTGGAGATGCCTCCTGCCTCCAACACACGGGCGACCAGACTCACGGTCTGGTGACAGATGGGTCAGACAGGCGTGAGCAGAGCCACGTCCACGTTGTCCTCCCGGCACTGCCGGAGAATTTCCGGTCCATCCACTTCAGTGGTCTTGCGGTGGCTGTAGTTGGGCAGGGTCCGATAGTAGTTTTTGCTCAGGCTCCCGAATACCCCTTCCTTCAGAAACTCCTGCATCCGCGTGATGGGAAAATAGGCATTGACGTCCGTCATATCCGTCTGGTAGCGATCGTGATCCTCACTGGTAGACAGGATGCGATCAGCCGGCCAGTCGCTGGGCGCCGTGAAAACCTCCAGCTCATTCGTGCCGATCATCCGGGGTTCTTCCAGGGGGAGGCCCTCCTGGTCCAGCAGCAGGAACGAGGCTGTGGTCACCAGCGTCACCCGGCATTCCGGGAGTGGCCTCTTCAACGGGGCAAACGGAATATCCTCGTTGTAGGCGTAGTTGTATGTCTTGTCATAGCCCAGACTGCGGTAATATTCATGGGTTTTTTCAATATACCGGATATAGTCCATCACTCACCTCCGCATTCTGTGGTTTGGTTTTCGTTGTCAATACTGCCATGGCTTGACGTCTTTTAACATGTGGTCTGCCTGCCTTTCGGCAAATGACATGGCGAACTCAGTATTCAGGTTAGCCGGCATATTCAACCGTCTGTACGAGAATAATCCGCAACAAATCCCTGGGCGCTGCGAAAGAGGCAATGTCTCAGACCGAAGACTGAACCAAAATGTTCAATTATATGGATTGGATTTCCTCCACAACAGTGATTTCAGGTTTTCCAGCAAGAAGGCCCTGGATCTTTCCGAAAAAGGACTTGAAGTGTGGGGTAGAGGAATGATGATCCAAGGCCGCCTTGTCCCTGTACCGTTCCATGAAGATAATCGCATTGGCGTTGGACGGATCCCGGTTCATTGTGTAAGCAAGTGTCCCTTCTTCTTTGGCCACTTCTGCCATGAGCGTCTTGATCAGGCCGGCAGCTTCATCGAACTTTCCCTCTTGAATAAATAATTTTGCAATGACGCCTAACATGCTGAAGCCTCCTTTTCTCTATTTGAATACGGATCGGATGAAAAAGATGTATCTCTAAATTGTCTGTAGCGGGCAACGTCAATATATTGTTCACAGTACCGATGCTCACCCTGAGCATGTTTTTTTTAGCAATTGTACAACAACAGGCCTATTTGTCAAATATCGAAAGGCCATTCGCCTCTTCGTCCTTGAAGCGTGGTAGAAAAAGAGGAAATGGCCATTCACTTTAATTTACGCAACGCCTGGCAAGTGTTCAGCATCAGGAGACTCCATCGTGACCGATCTATGCTCTCAGGAAAAGTTGGGAGAGATGGCGTCCCGTTGGCTGCCTGTCCTCTCATCCGGGTGTGGGTTGACCCTGAGGTCTATTGATAGAGACTGCTGTACTCGGCCCGCTTTTCCTTTTTCCATCGGGTGCAAAGCGCGGGTCTTCCCTTCATGACCAGGTTGAAGCACGCGTCGCATTTGGGGCTGCATTTCACAATAGCGTTGTCCCGTCCCTCACGGGCCTTTTTCGGCCAGTCGGGATCGGCCCAGAGCATGCGGGCCAGACCGATGAGGTCAGCCTTCTTCTCCTGAAGGATGGATTCTGCTCTTGCCGGCGTCGATATGCGGCCGGCCGTGACGACCGGCACCTTGACCGCTTTTTTGACTGCCGCGGCCAGGGAGACCATATAGCCGGGCCGCCGGGCCTTTTTGACCATGTCGGGGAGAAAGAAGGATTCATAGGTCCCGCCCATGACAGAGATATAGGCTATGCCGTTTTGCGCAAGGGCCTCTGCCAGGACCAAGGATTCATTCAGATGGAGCCCATCCGGGAGCCATTCGTCGGCCAGAAACCGATAGCCTACCGGGAGATCGCCGACCAGGTCCTTGACCCGGTTTAATACCTCCAGAGGAAACCGGACCCTGTTCTCGATGCTGCCGCCATAGACATCTTCCCGCCTGTTGGTCCTTGGGGATACGAACTGGGAAAGGAGGTACCCGGTTCCCCCATGAAGCTCCACCAGGTCGAATCCGGCTTTCTGGACGCGCAGCGCGGCCTGGGCGTATTGCTTCTGGATGGTGGTGATCTCCCTCCTGGTGAGGGCGCGCGGGGTTCTGTTAAAGGCGGGCACTGCTGAAGGCGCAACCGGTTCATCCACGTAGGCAAACCGTCCGGCGTGGTTGATCTGAAGTCCTGCCCGGGCCTTTTCACCCTTTATACACTGCGCCAGGCTTTCCAACCCGTTCAGGTATCTGTCGTGATCGCAGCGAACGGTCCGGGACGAACCGCTGCCATTGGCAGCTATACTTGCATTTTCAACCATAATGAGTGCTGCCCCGCTCTGCGCCATCTGTTGATAGTGATGGAGCATCAATGGGGAGACCGAGCCTTTTTCAGACGCGTACCCCAGGTAAAGGGGGGCCATGGTGATACGGTTCTTGAGCCTGAGACCATTGAACCTGATCGGGCTGAAGAGCTTCTGATAATGCGCCTTTGCCATTTTTGCCTCCTCTGTTGTGGGTTCACGCCAAGACATCCCGCCCTTTAAGAATACCTAACCAAAATACGCAAAGGGGTCAAGGAATTTTGGGAGCCTGACAAGAGGTCTTTATTTCAGAACTGTTATTGAAGCGGGTTCTGAAGCGTAAAGAGGCTTAAAGTGCTGCGATGGAACTGTTGGAAATGCTGGGATCGGATAAGTGGTTGATTTTGTTGGTGCCGGAGGTCGGAATCGAACCGACACGGAACTATGTTCCACTGGATTTTGAGTCCAGCGCGTCTACCAGTTTCACCACTCCGGCAGTGGAAGCCCCACGGGTTTCGATTTTTTAAATTTGTATTATAGTAAAAAATGAAAAACGATGTCAATATCATATTGACAGGCGCCCCTTCTTCCTGGTATAGAAAGCAACAATCATTCATCGCCTGAGTCTCCAGGGCTCACGGGATCCGTGTGAATGAGGGCGACAAGCAGGGGGCTGTAGCTCAGATGGGAGAGCGCATGACTGGCAGTCATGAGGTCAGGGGTTCGATCCCCCTCAGCTCCACCAAGAAAATCAAGGACTTACGGAGAGGGTAGGGGAGGCGGTTAATCTGTTCAGGAGGTTGACCGCTTTTTGTTTGTGCTCCGGCCCGAGGTGCGCATGACGGTTCGTCATCTTCCTGTCTTTATGCCTTATAAGATGACTTTTTTGGGGAGACACATGATGCTGACAAAAGCTCAAGTGATTCAGTCCGCCTTTGAAAATGGGTTTGACGATGTGGGCTTCACCACCGCCGATCCATTTGACAGCCAGAAAGAATATCTGGCCGCCCACCAGGAGGAATACGGGTGGACCGAGGCAACGGGTCTGCACCTTCTGAGTGGAACCAATCCCAAGAACGTTATGCCCAGGGCCACGTCGATCATCGTGCTGCTGGAGGTGTATTTCAAGGAGGCCTTTCCCCAATCCATGGAAAGTCATTTTGGCCGATGCTATATCGACGATGATCGGATTACCCGTGACGGGCTCACCCAACGCATCAAGGCCTTCCGGTCCTTTCTCCGGTCCCGCGGGGTTGATTCGAAGGTGCCCATGCACCTGCCCCATCGCGCCACTGCCATGCGCGCAGGCATGGGAACGTTGGGCAAGAACTGCCTGTTCTACTCCAGCAGGGTGGCCCGGAACAGCTCCTGGAACCTGCCCATTGCCGTTGTCGTGGACCATGCCTTTGACCCGGACGAGTCCACCATGGAGGTGGGCTGCCCGGACTGGTGCCGAAACGCCTGCGTTGCCGCGTGCCCCACCAAGGCTCTCAAGGGCGATGGCAAGCTTGACCCCCGCCGGTGCATATCCTTTTTGAGCTATTTTGGCAGCGGTATAACGCCCATTGTCCTGCGGGAAGCCATGGGAATGTACGTCTACGGGTGCGACCGCTGCCAGAACGTTTGTCCTCGCAATGCCGCCTGGCTCAGCAGGGAACTCCCTCCAAATCAGAGGGCCTTTGCCAAGGCCGGTGACTTTGCACTTCCCAAACTCCTGCACATGGACAAGTCCTTTTTTGAAACCAGGGTCTGGCCCCATATGTTTTACATGTCCTACCGAGATATCTGGCGTTGGAAGATGAATGTGGCCCGTGTCATGGGCAATTCCCTCGAACCGGACTACGTGGATGACCTTGTCCGGGCCTTTGAGGAAAACACCGATGAACGTGTTTTGGGCATGATTGCCTGGGCTCTGGGTAAAATCGGCGGAAAGAAGAGTAAAATGGCCTTGGAAAGCTTTTCCCCTCGAGCTGATGGGCTGGTCCGGGAGGAAGTCAATCAGGCACTGGAGATGATCGCCTGACAGTTTCTATAATTTCTGATGCCCCATGGACTGAAAGGTAATTGCCGTATTTTGTCATGTTATGCATTACGCGGGCAGCCAGACGAAAGTCCGGGAACGTTGCCACGCCTGCGTTGTGAAACCACTCCTCGGCCTCCCTCCGAAGGATGTCCATCTTCCAGTTATTCTCTCTTGGAAGGCAAATGAAAAGGGGTTTTTCGAATCGCTGTGCAGCCTCCAGACAGAGGTTTAGATAGGCATTTAAAGCGGGCTTCCCATAGGCATCGCGTATCCTTTGCGGGAAAAGGCTGAAAATCATCGCATCAATGTTGTTATCATCTCGGATGATTTCCATTACCCGCAGCAGGTTTCCTTCATTCGTTCGTGTCGGCAGAATTGCAGGCAGAATATCGAGTGGGTTCCTGGTGCTGTTCCCTGCGATTGGAACGAACTCCGCCATTCGGCGTATGGTCGCGTCCATGAGGGGAGGTACCTTGAGACCTTCTTTTTCAGCAGCGTCGCTCATGGTGACCGAGCCGCCACCCGCGCCCCCCAATATCGCCACGTTCTTTCCTTTGGGTTTCCTCAGAGCCTTCAGGGCCTTGATCGTAAATACCATTTCACCCATTGAATGGACCGTTATGATCCCTGTTTGCCTGCACATGGCATCCCAGATGTGCTGTGCCCCTGAAAGCGCAGCGGTGTGGGACAAGGTGGCCCTGGAACCTCCTTTGGTCTGCCCTCCTTTCCAGAGGACTAAAGGTTTTTTCAAAGTGGTCTCTTTTGCCACCTCAAAAAATGATCTCCCATCCCTCAATCCTTCTAAGTATGCGCCGATGATTTCTGTTTTATCGTCCTGGGCAAGATAGCTGAGAAAATCATGGGCCTGCAAATCGCCTGCATTCCCAAAGCTGACCACCTTGCTGTAAAGGAGTCCCTGATCTGCTCCAAGGGCGACAATCTGATAAGCCAACTGACCACTCTGTGAGAAAAGCCCTGTTGACCCCGGTTGAGCAGGGAAATCAATTGACCACGAGAGTCCCCCTTCCGGGCAGTACACACCCATGCAATTCGGTCCGATGACCCTGACTCCATGTTTCCTGGCCGTTTCAATAAGTCTCTTCTCAACGTCTGTATTGTCACTTGCGCCCGTCTCGCTGAAACCGGCTGTGAGGAGATGAACAAATCTTACGCCTTTCTTGACGCATTGCTCCATTACCTGCGGCACAACAGCCAGAGGGACTGTAAAAACAGCTAAGTCAATCTCATCCGGGATGTCCAGAATAGTCGGATATGCCTTCAAACCCAGGATAGTTCTCGCTTTGGGGTGAACAGGATAAATCGCCCCCTGAAATCCCATTTTAAACGATCCAGCGATCCAGGCATTGCCATTTGACCAACCCCAATCTCTCTGGGAAGTGGCGCCGATGATCGCGATATTTCTTGCATAAAAAAGTCGTTTCAGTTTTTTTAACATCAAAATACCCCTATTTGGAGATTGCTTTTCCCTGTCGATTTAGAATGCGCTTGCGTTGTTCAAAAACCCGTTCCTTCCGCTCCTCCTTGTTACGGAGATACATCTCCGTCAGCCGGTTGGAGGATTTCGCCTGCCGCAAGCCTCCCTTGGCCAGCCAGGCTTCGGCAAGATAGCAGCAGGCCCGTCCATTTCCGGGGTTCAGGTTCAGGGCCCGCTCCAGGATCCCGGGTTTTTCCCCTTTCTATGGAGCGCGCAGCGTTCCGTCGGAAACGAAATTCCCAGCCTGCTAAGGTCTCTGACCGACCCTTCTTCGACAGCAGTTCGCAACATGGAAGTCACGATATAGGCCTTTCCCGGGGAGGTCACCTCTTCAATATGCATGTGGCTTTGTTGCAGCGTCATTATAGTTGGCTGATGGCCGTTTTTCAATTCCTGATTGGGCAAAAAGGTGGTTAATTCTCTGCGGCTGTTTCGCAACCCGCAATGACGATAACCCCAAGCGCTGCGTGGAGAACAGGGATATGAGAGCACCATGGACAGGATATGTTTCTCTGCAAACCGTCATACAGGAAGTCTGCCAGAGCTTTTCAACGCTCCCTGAATCGCTGATATTAGCGATAAAAGGAGGAACAATCCGGATTCAATTCAGCGGGTTGCCCTAAATGTAACGCTTCCTTCTGAAAACGCGGCCTGTACCGTTTGCAGTCAGGCCCAGTCTGTGCTGAATTCCGGTAGAGCACAATGGCAGCCGGAAATTAACAATTCACATCGAGCCGATGAAAGGAAAAGCATAATATGAAAGTCATCGCATTTGATGATAGCGGAAGAAAGAACGGAAATACCGCCATCCTCCTCCAAACAGTGCTTAACGAGCTCTCATAAGAAGGGATTGAAACGGAATTCATCCAACTGGCAGGTAAATATCTTCAAAATTGCGTCGCCTGCTATAAATGCTTCGAAAACAAGGACCGGAAATGCAGTGTTACCACAGACAGGCTCAATGACTATCTGGCCAAGATGATTGAATCTGACGGCATACTACTGGGCTCACCTGTCTATTTTACAGACGTGACCGCAGGTATGAAAGCACTGATTGACCGATGCGGTTTGGTTTCCACAGCAAACGGAGGTCTTTTCCAACGAAAAGTGGGCGCAGCGGTAGTGGCCGTGAGGCGTGCCGGGGCTGTTCGAACCTTTGATACATTAAACCACCTGAAACCACCTGTTTTTGTACAACCAGATGATTATTCCCGAATCCACTTACTGGAATGTGGAAATCGGGCGGGATCCTGGGGAGGTTAAAGAAGATCAGGAAGGCATACGGACGATGAAGACACTCGGTGAAAACATGGCCTGGCTCCTGAAAAAGCTTTATACCTGATTCAGCACGATCGTGTTTTTCTGAAGCCTCCATAGATCGACCGTAACTCTTCAGCTTTTTGATAAAATGGTTCGCAACAGGTTCGGCCCCATGGGCCTCCTGCCATGCTTTCAGATGGCTGAAGCGTTACGATCGACCTTTGTTCTGCCACTGGCGCCTTTGCCGGCCTCATCAAAACCGATCCCTCTTGTTTGCGGCGGGAATGTGCTTGCGGCTGTCAGGTTTTCATGAGGTATGCAAATAAAAAATCTGGCGGCATACGAAAGTGGAGTGGACCTATCATGATTTCCCCAACCCTCGTTTTGATCAGATGAAATCATCGACAGAAATGTCATCAAAAAAAATTGCGCCGGCCCAGCCCATATGATAGGTTGGTTAAAGAACAGGCTCATGATTCTTTCATGCCTCTTCCGAGCATAACCGTCCAAATTTACTAGAATTTCAATCTAATTTTCATTAATAATCAGACCCGGTATGATGCATGCAGGTATCCGAAAGAGAAATATACACAGCGTTTTCAATCCTGCAAAATTGCCGGCCGGGCACATTGGAATGGTCTTCAGGCCACTTTAAGCTGCTATTGCGTTCAAGAGATGGAAAATAACAAGAAAGTCATTGCAATCAACGGTTCTTCCCGCAGGAAAGGGACGACCGCCAGGCTGACAGAAGCCGCTCTGGAGGGCGCTGCATCAGTGGGTCTGGACACGGAAATGATACTCCTTTGCGACAAAGATATTCGTCCGTGTACCAATTGTCTGATGTGCTACAAGGACCTGGGTTCAGAGATTGCCCCTTGCTCAATTGATGACGATATGGGGGAGATACTGCGTAAAACTGTCGAGGCTGATGGCGTTATTCTATCCTCGGCGGTTCACAGCGGGTTTATTACCGGACTCATGACCATTTTTTTCGAGCGTATGGCGTGGCGGGTATGCCGACCGACAGGCCGGCTGTTCATATTCAGAGGGACTCCTCAACCTCGCTCAAACAAGCGCAGGGCACTGGCAACCATCGTTAGCGCGGGAGGGATGCCCACAGCGTCAGGGAAGATGTTCTGTAACGATGGAACGCCATTTATGAAACAGAACGGATGTTATTATCTGAACGCTGACTGGGCCGGCGGCATGTATGCCGGGGCGAAATTTTCCAGGGAAATGAGGGGTGAAGATTGGAACAAGGCCTATCTGTATAAAGTCGTCACCGAAGAACAGGTCAAAGCGGCCACAGCACTCGGTGTCAAGTTGGGTGCGATGATAAAAGCCGGCAAGCTAAAGCCCGTTCATCCTTTGGGCCGGATAGGTCCGATCCTTGACCTGCTGGCAGGTTGTTTCATTCGCCAGTGAGGCGATCTGCTGCTGCACAAGAAGTCAACCAGGCCCTGGAAATGGTCGCCTGACAGCTCCCGTTATCAGCCATTAAGCTTGAGCACGATATTTAATCAGGAGTCAAGGGCAGACTTGACCCTTTTTTCCTCTGTGACAATTTTTGTCAGCTTCTATCCCTAAATAGCTCTTCTGCACGTTCTCCGAAATATCGCAAGGTTTCCACTTTTCCGGTGGTTCCAATATGTTATCCTTTTTCCGTCAGGATCGGCACAAATTTTGCATAAAAAATAATCATCGTCAAAGCCATTGACGGACAGGGCAATAAGCGTGATTCGGATCGTCGTTTAAGGCAACAGGGCCAGGCTCCATTCGCTCTGGATCTGGAGCCTGCCTTGCTGCTTTGGCGTTCGATTTCTCAAAAAGAATGAAAGACATCTTTAAAGCATCCGTTGCGGTCGTGCTGGGCACGCGACCCGAGGCTATCAAGCTGGCGCCGGTCATCGCTGAACTGCGACAGCATCCCGCCATGTTCGACGTCACCGTTCTCAGTACGGGACAGCATCGTGAAATGCTGGCACAGGTGCTGGAGGCCTTTGGCCTGAGGCCCGATGTGGACCTGGCCCTGATGCAACCCGGCCAGACCCTGCCGGACCTTACTGCCCGTGTGGTGGTGGCTATGGACGCCATACTGTCGAAGACGACCTACGACATGCTGCTCGTGGAGGGCGATACCACCACGGTCTTTGCCGCCGCCCTGGCCGCCTTTTATCGGGGCATCCCGGTGGGACATGTCGAGGCGGGACTGCGCAGCCACGACATGAAAAATCCCTTCCCGGAGGAAGCGAACCGCCGCCTGGTGAGCGTTCTGGCTGACGTGCATTTCGCGCCGACGTTCCACGCCGCGCGCGAGCTTTTAAGCGAGAATATTCCTGCTGAACGTATTGTCGTCACCGGCAACACGGTGGTAGACGCACTGTTGCACATCACCTCTCTTCCGGCCCCGCGGCTGCCCGAGGAATTCGGGCCGCTTGAGCGGGACCTCGAAGGGCGCAGACTGGTGCTTATGACCTCGCACCGGCGCGAATCCCTGGGGGCCGACCAGGCACGCATTTGCCAGGCCGTCTGCAAAATTCTGAAAGACAACCCGGATGTGGTGGTGGCCTATCCCGTACATCTCAATCCTCGGGTACGGGAGGTGGTCGTGGACAGTTTTTCGGACTGTGAACGCGTCCATCTGCTTCCGCCCCTGCCGTATATGGATTTTGTGCACATGATGAAGCGGTCTGCCCTGATTTTGACCGACTCCGGCGGCGTACAGGAGGAAGCTCCCACCTTCGGCGTGCCGGTGCTGGTGCTGCGCAAGCTCACCGAACGCCTGGAAGCCGTACAGAACGGGCAATCCCTGGTGGTGGGACTGGATCCGGAAGCCATACGGTCGGCTGCAAATGAAATCCTGTGTGGAGGCGCCCTTGCGGAGCGGATGCGCCGGGTGGGAAATCCCTTTGGCGACGGGCATGCTGCTGCGCGTATACGACTTGGCCTGCACCGGCATTTGCAGGGCGCGGCAGAGTTGCTCACGGCCGAAGAAAGCTTTGGTGTGGCCCAGTGGGCCCCTGATGCAATGAATAAATCCAAACGAATGAGCGAAGCGAGCCATGACCGAACAAAACCTGTTTGTTGAAGCTATGCCCTACGTGATTGTGGCCCTGAAGATAGGGTTATGGGTGTTCGGCATTGTTTTCGTGCTGAACGGGGCCAACGAGGTCTTTTTTGATGTCGTCAAGCTATGGCGCGACATATGGCGGCGTGTTGTCATATTCCGATTACGCAAGGCCAAGCCGCTGATGGAGGAAGACCTTTTGGCCAAGCCCGAGCAACCCGTGGCCGTGATGATCCCCTGCTGGGATGAGTCTTCGGTGATCCGGCGCATGCTGGACAACTCCCTGCAGGTGCTCAACTATTCGAAGTACGTTATTTTTGTGGGCACTTATCCGAATGATCCCGCTACCCAGCGGGAGGTGGATCTGGTGCGCGAAAAATATGGCAACATTGAACGTGTGGTATGCCCCAAGGACGGCCCCACCTCCAAGGCGGACTGCCTGAACTGGATTTATGAGGGCATCCGCCATTACGAAAAAGAACATGCCGTGCAGTTCGAAGTGTTTGTTGTAGAAGACTCGGAAGACGTGCTCCATCCGCTGACGCTGAAGCTTTTCAACTACATGATGCCCCGCATGGACATGGTGCAGTTGCCCGTGCTGCCCATGGAGCCCCGCTGGTACGAATTCACTCGCGGCACCTATGTCGACGAATTCGCAGCCAACCACTCCCGCGACATGGTGGTGCGCGAACTGCTGAGCCGCAACCTGCCCTCCGCCGGGGTGGGGACGGCCTTTTCGCGCAAACTGCTGGAACGCATTTATAAGGAGAAGGAACACCGGCTTTTCACTATCGGTTCGGTGACCGAGGACTATGATTTCGGTATCCGGCTGGCGGAAATGGAAGGTGTGAAGCAGATCTTTGCCCGCATCAAGTTCATCCGTACCCGGCGGCGCAAGAATCCCATTTCAGGAAAGGAAAAGCTGGTGGCCACCAGTGACTACATCGGCATACGCGAGTTTTTTCCTAATAACTTCTGGGCAGCCGTGCGACAGAAATCCCGCTGGGTCCTGGGCATCACTCTGCAGGCATGGGAGACCATCGGCTGGGTGGGGGGCTTCTGGACACGCTACATGCTGTTGCGAGACCGCATCAGCCTGCTGGCCAACCAGGTCATCATGCTGGCCAACGTGCTGGTCCCCATCTATCTGCTGGTGTGGGGCTATATCCGTTTCTTTCCCGAAGCTTATCGGTTTCCGGCCCTTGTGGAGGCGAATACGGCGCTCTACTATCTGCTGCTCATCAACCTCGGCCTGCTGGTCTGGGAACTCTTTATCCGCTGCTATTACGTAGCCGTCCTTTATGGACCCAAGCAGGCCATGCTGTCGCCGCTGCGGCTGATCTGGGCTAACATCATCAATTATTGTGCCACGGTCCGGGCTCTCAAACAGTATGCGGTTTACCTGGCGACCGGACAACCCATTGCCTGGGACAAAACCGATCACGCCTATCCCTCCGAGCAGGAGCTGGTGAAATTCCGCCGTCGTCTGGGGGACCTCCTCCTGGATCGGCGTTTCGTGACGGTGACGCAGCTGGACGAGGCCCTGGATCGGCAGAAAGCAACAGGACAGACACTGGGCAGCGTCCTGGTGGATATGGGCTATCTGGGGGAGGAGGAACTGCTGCAGGTGCTTGGCATGCAGTTTTCCCTGCAGACCACGGAGGTCGACCCCTATGCCTACGACAGGGAAACCATCGGCCTGATCCCCGAGCACCTGGCATTCCGTTATCAGGTTTTTCCCCTGGGGCTCTCGGAAACGGGCGAACTGCTGGCCGCCTCCGAAACGCTTCTTTCAACGCAGGATCTCCAGGCGTTGGAGAACGAGCTGGGGCGCAAAGTGCAACTGCGTCTGACCACCAGAGGTGAACTCTCTTTCGCTTTGCGCCGTGGCTATGAACGGCTGCGTAGTACAGAACAGGAGACCGGGCTGGGTGAGCGACTCGTGCGCGTCGGCCTGGTCAGCGAAGGCCAGTTGGAGGAAGCCCTGAAAAAGCAGCGCCGGAGCTATCGCAGGCTGGGGGATGTTCTCGTGTCCAATGGATTCATCACCCAAAACCAGCTAACCGAGATTCTCGGGCAAACGCAAACCCGGGAAACGGCGCTTCCCCTTGGGGAAAAGTTGCTGAAAACCCGTCTCATAACCCGCGAACAACTGGACGACGCCTTGGCCGAGCAGCACAGGCACATGCCCCGTATAGGGGATATTCTGGTGGAGAGCGGGGTTTTAAAACGAGAAGTCCTGGAAACGATGTTCAGACAAGAGGCGGCCATATGAAAGGCGTAAGAGAGGATCGCATGGTGCTGTCCGTTGCCTTTCATTTCCAGATGATCCTTGTGTGGTCCGTTCTCCTGGCGTGGTTATCCGTCCCGGGTTTGTCCCTGGCCCAGAACGCCACGAACAAACCGGATCATAAGTCCGCAGGGATCCCACCTGTTTCACAGCCTGAGGGCCTGCCCCGTTTCGTCATCGATCGGGGAGACGAAGGCTGGATGGGCCGTGAACTGCGTATCAACAAGACCTTCCCTCATCTGGACATGGCCTACCGCAAGGAGCGAACAGGCGACCTTCGGGGCGCAGTCAGGGAACTGGAAGCCTATCTGGCCATCGATCCGCTGGATGATAACGTCCGGCTGCAGCTGGCCATTCTGTTTTCGCGTCTTGAGGAAGACGGGCGCGTGGTCGATGTGATGAACACCGTCATCGACCGCCATCCCGGCGAACCTTTGCTCTATCTCTATCGCAGTGAATCCCTGCGGCGAATGGGCGATCTGACCCGGGCCGAGGCCGATCTGAGCAAAGCACTTTCCATGACCCGCCTGAAACCGCAGCGGCGGCACGACATTTATTTGGCCCTGGCCGAATTCGCCCTGGCCCGGGAGGACTATGCCCGCGCCCTTCAGGAGGTGGAGGCGGCCGAGGAATTCGCTGAAACATACCGCAGCGCCATGATTCGCGGATTGTCCCTGGCAGGCGAAAAAAGGCACTCTGGCGCCCTGGACGCCTTTATCCGGGCGCATGCTCTGGCTGGGGACGACGCTCGTCGGGTTCAGGCGCTTTCGTCGGCCGCCGAGGAGGCGATCACCTTGAAGCGGTATGCGGATGCGCGTAACTATCTCTCCGGCGTGGAAAAGCTGGCGGGGCGCGACGCCGCTCTGAGTTATCGTTTGGGCACATTGTCCCTGCTGACGGATGACGACCGGGCCGCGGCGGAGTATTTCCGAGCCGCGCTCAGACTGGGCGACAACAGGGCGAGGAGCTCCCTGGTCACGGTGCTCGACAGGCTGGGCCGACTGGAGGAGGCGGAAAAACTGGCCAGGGAGATGGCGGCCGATGCGAAAACTCCCGCAGGTAAGGCGAAAGCCCTGCTGACTCTCGGAACCCTGCGCGAGCGGCAGGGAAGGCATCGGGAAGCGGCGGATGCGTTCTCCCAGGCGGCAGGAATCGAACCGACGGCGGAGGGGTTTCTCTCCCTGGCCCGGGTGGAGGGGCGACTTGGACATACTGATGCGGCCCGGCAGGCGTATGACAGGGCCCTGGC
>Ga0068714_10001436_pt1 | contig 34814 bp, 38 predicted proteins | sample MTBNYHSulfiMetaG_FD_62988 | JGI IMG/M metagenome (GOLD analysis project Ga0068714, IMG submission 62988) | Enrichment culture microbial communities from rom New York Harbor, USA that are MTBE-degrading - MTBE-NYH (New York Harbor Sulfidogenic)... | ecosystem: Environmental > Aquatic > Marine >...
TTGATCGTGGATTCATAATCAGTTCTCCTTTTGGGCCCCTTTATCGGGTAACATTCATTATGAGTCAACGATCCCTTTTTAATCATGCTTCCGGTAACATTTTTTATGAGGCAATTCGCCTCTGGCAAAGATCATTGTAAAAACCTTATTGTTTATGTAATAATACCAAAGAATGAGTACCTCTACGGTTCCCAGCGGGATTCAAGCCTTAGATGAAGTTTTGCAAGGAATCCGTTTAGGCGACAATGTCGTCTGGCAGGTTGACCGCCTGGAGGATTATCGTTATTTTGCCGAGCCTTTTGCTGAGGCTGCCATTGCCGCTGGCCAACGCCTGGTATACTTGCGCTTTGCGTCTCACCCTTCCGTGTTGGCATCTCGTCCAGGGGTGGAAACGATTGAGGTGAACCCCAGCCTGGGCTTCGATTATTTCACACGCGAAGTTCACCTTCTCATTGAAGCACGGGGCCGAGAGGTCTTGTACGTTTTTGACAACTTGTCAGCCTTGGTGGTAGAGTGGGCGACCGACGAGTTGCTCGCTAATTTCTTCCAAATCACCTGCCCTTTTTTGTTTGAGCTGAATACCGTCGCATACTTTGCTCTGACCCGTGGCCAACATGCCCACTACGCTGTTGCCCGTATTCGGGATACGACGCAAATCCTTGTGGACGTGTATCACGCCAAAGACCAAATGCACATCCATCCTATTAAGGTATGGGATCGCTATTCGCCACAAATGTTTTTACCCCATCTTGTCACGGGAGAAAACTGGCTACCTCTTTCGCACAGTCGCGAAGCCGCGGAAGTATTGGCCTCAGCCCATCAATCGCCCTTGCTCGACACGATGCGACCACTGGCCCCCTGGGAAAGTGTTTACCAAAAACTCCTTCAGTATAGCAGCACCTTGTCCGGTTTTGACGAAAAGGACCCGGAGCAGTTAGCTTTAAAGCAAGAACTGGGCCGCATGCTCATTGGTCATCATCCGGTCTTTAACCGACTCGCCGATCGGTATTTTTCCCTGAATGATCTGTTTGTAATTCGCAATCGCCTCATTGGGGCCGGGCGCATTGGCGGCAAAGCTGCTGGCATGTTGCTGGCGCAGCGGATCCTGCTAACGGAGAAAGATGAGAGGGGGATTGATTTTGCAGAGTTTCTCGATGACCACGACTCTTTTTACATCGGCTCGGATGTCTTTTTCACCTTTCTAGTCAACAATGACCTTTTCCGTCTGCGTCTGCAGTTGACCTGCGATTCGGCCACTTCCCATGAAGAGTTTCAAGAGATAGAACAACGTTTTTTAGACGGTCGTTTTTCGGCTACCATCCAAGAGCAGTTTCGCGCAATGCTGGACTACTATGGACAGGCGCCCATCATTGTTCGCTCCAGCAGCTTGTTAGAAGACAGCTTTGGTAATTCCTTCGCCGGAAAATATCGAAGCATATTTTGCGCGAACCAGGGAAATCCTGAAGCACGCCTGGATGACTTCATGCGGGCTGTTAAATTGGTCTACGCCAGTGCCCTCAATCCCGATGCCTTGTGCTATCGCAGCAAGCGAGGGCTGGGCGCAAACGACGAACAAATGGCGATCTTGGTGCAGCGTGTTTCGGGCATGCCGTACCGGCATTATTTCTTTCCGACGCTGGCCGGAGTCGCCTTCTCACGCAATCTCTATGCCTGGAATGACCGCATTGATATTCGTCAAGGTGTCATCCGCCTGGTTTTTGGGTTGGGCACGCGTGCAGTGGAACGGGTCGGTTCGGATTACCCCCGTATGATCGCAATCAGCCATCCCCACTTGCGCCCGGAAGTGGGGGTTAAGGTTTCCAAATATTCTCAGCATCAGATGGATCTGCTTGACCTCGAGGCCAACCAGTTCGACAGCTGCTTCTTATCCGATATATTAGCCGACGACCATTATCCCAATCTTCATCTGTTTCTTTCAATCATGCGCGACAATTACCCTTACGATCCCATCTCTGGGAAAATCAATGGAACCGCCGATCAATGGGTGCTCACCTTTAACAACCTCATCTCCCGCACAGATTTCGTTCCGGTCATGGGGAGCCTTCTATCCAGACTGGAAGAGGCATATGGGCAGCCGGTGGACATAGAGTTTACTGCCTCTTTGGATCCGGACGAACGTGTCCACATCAATTTGCTTCAATGCCGTCCTCTGTTTATGCCCGGCTCACTGGTGGATGTGTCGGTGCCAACCGCTTTGGAACGCCAGCAGATTTTGTTTCGCGCGCATCGCATGATCTGTGGCGGTCTTGTGGAGCGAATCCGTTACATTCTTTACATTGAGCCCAAACATTATCATCATCTGGCCTCCAAAGCGAAAAAATCATTAGGACGCCTGGTGGGACAAATCAATCGCCATCCGGCGATACAAGATAATAAGATTTTGATGATGGGGCCAGGACGGTGGGGGAGCGGTAATATTGATTTGGGAGTCAATGTCACTTACGCCGACATCGATAATGCAGCGGTATTGGTAGAAGTGGCCATGGAAGAAGCCGGCCATGTGCCCGAAGTCTCTTATGGCACGCACTTTTTCCAGGATTTGGTGGAGGGCCAGATCATATATCTACCGGTTTACCCTGACGATGCCGCTACGGAATTTCAAGGGGAATATTTTGAAACAGCCCCAAATACCCTATTGGAATTATTTCCTCATGCCGTCGAATATGATTCGGTTCTGCGTTTAATTGATGTCCCCAAAACGACGGGTGGTGCATTTGCTCAAGTGGTTGCCGATCCACAACGTCGCCACGCAGTCTGTTTTTTGGATAAAAGGGTTACTCCAATGTTCGAGGAGGACAGAGATGATTCATAATAACCCCCACCCGCAGAGCTGTTCGACCAAACTCTTTCTACGCTCATTTGGCCTGTTGACAATATTGGATCCTGTGTGTAAATTAACTCCTGCAAAAGTGAAAGGAAGATTCACCCTTGTTATACAAAAAGAGATCCTATAAAAAGCAAATTCAAGCCCTCTCAGAGATCAGCCAGGCCATCTCCTCCGATCAATACTTAGATAATATCTTAAAGTTGATTGTGACGGTCACCGCCAATGTGATGGATTCGAAAATCTGCTCGCTCTGGATCCTGGATGAGAAAGAGAAGGCTCTTAAAATCAGGGCTACCCAAACCATGAGTGAGGAATACCTTAAGGAGCGGACGTTAAAATTAGGAGAGGGGATCGTGGGTTATGTGGCACGGGAAAACAAGCTGTTAGCGATTTCCGATGTCCTGAAAGAGCCCCGGTATAAGGAGAAAGATTTGGCAAAAAAAGAGGGGCTGGTTTCTATGCTCAGTGTTCCGTTAACGGTGAAAGACAAGGTCATTGGAGTGATCAATTGCTATACCTCCTATTCCCATGAATTCACTGATACAGAAAGGGCCGTCCTTATGGCCGTCGCCAGTCAGGCAGCCATCTGTATTGAGAATACGGAATTAATGGTAAAAACCAAAGTGATACAGGAGGAATTGGAAACACGGAAATTGTTGGAAAGGGCCAAAGGGGCACTAATGAAACATCATGATTTGAGCGAAGAGGATGCCTTTAAAAGAATTCGAAAAGCGAGTATGGATAGTCGAAAAACAATGAGAGAAATTGCAGAAGCAATTCTCCTCACAGAAAAAATGGGAAGACAATATTAAAATTTATCTCAAATACCCTTTTCATATTAACTTCTTATAGAGACAACCTTTTTGACCTCCTCCGCTTGTGGCGAATTTTGTGACCATGCGTGATCTAAGACATTAACCGCCCTTGTTCTATGGCCCGGTGCAAGGTGAGAATACCTTAACGTCATCTTCAAATCCCTGTGCCCTAATAATTCCCTCACCGTGTTTAAATCTATGCCCTCCATTACAAGACCGGAAGCTAAAACAATGTCTTAAATCATGAAACCGAAGATCAGGGTGACCGGCCTTAATTTTTGCATTGTTAAAGCCATATTTGATAATCGGTTGGGTTATTCCCTCAAAGACATACAACCCTTTTTTCTCCATACCCTTTAAAACATCCTGAACAGTTTTATTCATGGGAATATCTCTCCGGTCGCTATTCTTGGAATCCATAACCGTTATGATTCCCCGTTCTAAATCTACCTGCTCCCATTTCAAACAGAGAAGTTCAGACCTCCTTAAGCCTGTATTAAGGGCAACGGTAACTATTGACTCTATGTTTTCTGGACAATTAGAAATGACTGTTTGAACTTCATCCGGCATTAGGAATTAAACCCGCCTATCACTTCCCTTAAATTTCAAAAACTTTACCTTCTTGGCCGGAGACTCCTTGATCTTCCCCCATTCGACCCCCCTTGAAAAGAGGTGTTTGATTAAGGCCAATTCCCTGTTTACCGTTACTGCTTGGACCTTTTCTTTTCAATTTCCATTTTTCAACTTCCCACGTCGTAATATCTTGAATGTTTTTTCCTTCAAATTCTCTGTCAAGGTGTCTCATCATGTGAAGATCGCCAATATAAGTCGTTTCTTTCTTGTTGGCCTTCGCCCATTGAAGATACTCTTTAGCAAACTCATGAAACTTGATAGGGTCCGGTTCCTTCCTAATGTCAAGATACTTGTTTTCTACAATCTCCGTTTTCTTCTTGGCTATGATCTTCTCTGCATCCTTCCGGGATGGCCCAATGGATTCCCTGATCCTCTGACTGACCCTCAGCCCTTTTTTTTCGATTGATTTGTTAACCTCTTATAATTTCCTTTTTTCCGCTTCTTAATTTCTTTGACCCTGTGACGAAGTTCTTCCAAATCTATTAATTCAGCCTTTTGGTTTTTCTTCCAGCCTATGACTATCCCCTCCTCTCTTGACACTAAAATCAATTCTCACAATGCTCTGTAACAAGACTTCTCCCCTCTGCCAATACCAAGCCATGAATCAATGATTTACGTGTTCACCTCCTTTCCTCAGTTAATCTTTTTTTCCTCTCTAATAATACTTGTCCTCTCATTCTTAGGCATCCTATAATACATCGTTATTGCTGAAATAATATTACCAATAAAATATGATATTGCATAATTCTTTGTCGGCACAAGGATGAAAGCAACACATAACAAAACAATAATAATCCATTTTGCTGACCCCTTGATAATATAAAGTTGCCCTATTGGGCCAAACAAGAGACTCAAAACTATGCCTAACCATTTTTTTGATGGATACTTCTTGCTGAGACGTATCGTAATCCAAATTGGAACAAATATTGAGTGAATCACAAAGAAAATAACTATAATTTCTGGTAGCCCAATCCCCATTTAATTCAACTCCCTTTCTTTTGACCTTTTCTTTCGTTTCTTAATCTCCTTGATTGTTTCCATGCCAAAATCTAACTTCGGGATTTCAACCTTCTTACGAACTTTTCTTTCTTTCCTTCTGACCTTCATCTTTTACTGCACCCCCCCTTTCTTTGCTTGCTTCGAGTTAATCGGTTTCAGTTCCCTTCCTTTTCGGGTTGTATAAAAATGAAGAAGGAATCCGACACCAGTAAGGAAAAAAATTACTCCATAAGTCATTTCGTTATCTATAAATAAAAACAACTCAGCACCTAACATGGCAAAGAGTATTCCTAATAAAAGTTCAATGATTCTTAAAATCCTTTTTATTACTTCTTTTAAATTCCTTTTAAAATCTGACGTTTTTCGCTTAATCGGTTTCACCTCCCTTCTTTACTCAGTTTACACTATTGGCGGGTTAGGTGATCACCTTCAACCCTAAAATCCACCTTAACTGCCTAAGCGCCTTGGCATCTCCCTGGGTGGCCTTGGCTAAGAGCTCTAACTGATCTTTATAAGTTTTTTTGAATTTCTGTATCAATTCATCGTCAGATCCTACCGCCCCTTTTTCGAATTTCTGTACCGACTCACCGTCAGACCCTACCACCCAAAAGTCCTTCTCTTTGCAGAGGGATAGAATCAGTTCATCCTCTGTCACTTTTTCGTCTCCTTTATTGCCTTATGGAATAACATTTACAGTATTTACTCAGTTTAAACTTAATAAGAGACTATCTACGTTCCAATCCGCTCCCCGCACTTCTGCATAACCAAAGATAGCAAGTCCTATAAGAATCACTCCCAATTTGACTAATAATAATTTCATCTGAATCACCTTTTCTCCAATTTAAATAAATTGAACATGGACTTTTAGGTTTTTAGACCATTCGTATTGTTTTAAAAAAGACTCAATATCACTTTTGACTATCTTTACATAAAATTTCTCCTTTTCCTTTTCGAGTGGCATTTGCCTACTACCAGGTGTAAGGGTTATAAAAACCGTATTCTCCTTTTCTACAACCCACACTAAAAAACCAATTCTTTGTTGCCAGGAGTCAGTTCTTATTTTGATTAACTTAAATATAGAAATTTCGAGCCATTCTTTTCTTGTCGGTGAATAGGGTTTATCCAAATCGCCTGCATGGGTAGCTAAAGAGAAAAGAAAAATAAAAGAAATAGCTATTAGAACAACTCCCAATTTACTTGATATTGATTTCAATTGGTCACCCTCTTTCTTTTTGAGATTTTCAACTCATAACCAAAATAATCGAGGATCATTCTAACTCTATTGAGTTTGATATTTGACCCATCCTGTAAGGACCTAAAAAGACTTCCATGGTCTAACCCCAAATCACGGGCAACTTTCCGCAACCCTGCCTTTTTTACCAATTCCCTGAGTTCTCCTTCAATCGATTTCTTTTCCATGGTGTTATCTGTATCACCGATTTTAAATTATGTCAAGTTTTTTTATCAAAGATTCCTTCCTTGTAACTTTCTATTCCCCATTTCTTGAAAAAGGTGTATATTACCATTGTAAATGGTTTGATTTTCTTGAAGATGCAGACGATAGACGTCTTCCCTACAATTTCCGAGATACCGCAGGAGGAGTGGGACCGACTGATCACCACCAATGTCTTCGCAACCCATGGCTGGCTCCAGACGGTGGAGACCACGTTCATCGGGGATATACGTCCTCTGTATGTGTTGGTCAGGGAGGATGAAAAACCCGTAGGGGCTTCAGTCTGCTACACCCTCCGTAAAACCGGAACGGTCGAGGATCTGGATGATCGCCTGTTCGGTAGGGTAAAACCATTGGCCCTTCGGCTCGGGGTCTCCTTTATGCCAACATTGGTGTGTGGAACACTTTGGGGCGGCGGCGACCATCTGGCTGTTGAGCCTGAGCCTCATCCTGAACTCAAACAAGCTATAATGAATAAACTTCTCGACGTGGTGGAAGGGGAGGCCAGCCGGAAAAAGTTACCTCTTCATCTGATGAATGTTTCCGAAGAAGACCAGGATTTAGCCGCAGTTCTTTCCCATCGCGGCTATAACTGTTCCCGTCATGTACCCATGACGCTTCTCGATATTTGCTGGTCCTCTTTTGACGAATATTCAAGGCACCTCAGTCATAATGCAAGGAATAACCTAAGGAAACAGGCCAACAGGAACCGAAAGAGTGGAACAACAGTTTCGATTCTGGAAAATGTCGGTGAGCATGCAGAGCGTCTTCACGAGCTGATGACCATGAACTACCGAAAACACTGGAATTTGCCTTTTTGCTTCAGTAAGGGTTTTTTTTCTGAACTCAAACACAACCTCGGCCGAAACGCTATATTTCGAATATCGCAAAAAGCTGGCTTCATTACGGGTGTACTCATTGAGTTAAGATACAACAGAACGTCACAAATTCCACTGATAGGGATTGACCATGAAATGTGTGGAAACGATATGACATATTTCAATTTGGGATATTACTCACCTATTGCGGAAGCGATATCCGCAGGGATGAACCGCCTCTATTTCGGGCCTGGCCATTATCTGATGAAGATGAGATTCGGCTGCAGGACGATGAACCTTTTCAACTGGCATAAAAACCATCGATTCATCACACACCAAATAGTAAGGCCCTGGTTCGCAGTCCTCTCCAATTGGAACAGGTACAAGTTGCCACGCGAGGTGCGGTTACCCTGGAAATCGGAATTGCAAAGGAAACCAGGTTAAACCACAGGCCTATGGGTCTAAATTTATTCTTTTCTTCTTAAGATGCCCCCAATTATTGATTCCATTTTTTATTTTATTCGGTCCGCCGTTGGAGCAACCATTTAGGATTGCAGACCTGATTTCCCTCTTTTTAGACTGATTGAGAACAACATTCACATCACATTGCGGATCGAGATGCATTGTTCCGATCGAGGGAGGAATCATCCCCTGATAGAGGCTTAATGTCAAAGTGCACGCCCTGATGCAATCATTTCAGCGGGTGTGTTACAGCCACCGCTGATTTTTCTCGTTATACTCGATTTCGATAGTAAATCTTCAGATCATAGAGAGAGTGTATCCTAATTCTTTGTAGGTGCAACGTTGAATGAGCGGGGAGGGTTTTTGTGCTCACTCATTTAACAGTCCCTAATAGCACTCCTCCTAATTCTTCTTTTGATGCAGGGGCTTCCAAGTAAATTCTCCAATCCTGCCTTTCACCTTTTTATTAGACCAATGGGCTTGTCTCTCAAAATTGGGATTCTCTCATTTTTCGAGAAGCCTCTGCTTATTTCGGGATGAACTCTTCTTTTCCAGAAAAAATGGGAGGATAACCCTTCTAAAAATTCTATTGACAAAAATATCATAATATTTTATTTTGGGTATTGACCAATACAAAGGTGTATTGAAGGCAATGGCATTAACAAGGCTGGTTGCCCATATTTGTCATCCCAAACAAAGTTGGATGAAGTGACGAAGGCGTCAAAGGAATTTGGCGTCTTTTTTTTTCCAGTTAACCCAAGAAAAGGAGAACAATCCATGTCAGAGTTGAATCCCTTCAAGATTGCTCAGGCACAATTGGATGCTGCGGCGGACAGATTAGGTTTAGACATAGCCACCCATGATTTGCTCAGATGGCCTCAGCAAGAGCTACGGGTAACGCTTCCCGTTCAAATGGACGATGGGAAAGTCCAAATTTTTCATGCCTACCGTGTCCAGTATAACACTGCCCGGGGGCCTGCGAAAGGCGGCATCCGATGGCATCCGGAAGAGACCATTGACACCATCCGCGCTTTGGCTGCCTGGATGACCTGGAAAACAGCCGTGGTGGATATTCCCCTGGGAGGAGGAAAGGGAGGGGTCACATGCAATCCAAAATGGATGTCAGAGGCTGAGAAACAGCGTTTGGCTCGCGCCTATATTCGGGGGGTCGCCTCGACCTTAGGGGTTTCGAAAGATGTACCTGCTCCGGATGTCTATACGACTCCTCAGATTATGGGTTGGATGATGGACGAGTATGAGACTCTGGTAGGACATCATCATCCCGGTGTCATCACGGGTAAGCCGATTCCCCTTGGGGGGTCAGAGGGGCGAGGAGATTCTACGGCACGAGGTGGCGTCTATGTGACGCGAGAAGCGGCTAAATTATTGAATCTCGATCTTCGGGGTAAAACCATGGCAATCCAGGGCTTTGGGAATGCCGGGCAATATGCGGCTCTTTTGGGAAATGAGATTCTTGGACTTAAACTGATCGCAGCTTCCGACTCCCAGGGAGGGATTTATAATGGAAAAGGCCTGGATTCTAAACAGGTGGTGGAATATAAGCTTAAAACCGGCAGCCTCCAAGGATTCCCGGGAGCCGAGGGCATTAGCAATGAAGAACTTCTGGAACTGGATGTCACCGTTCTTTTCCCTGCAGCCCTTGAAAATGTGATTACAGCGGCAAATGCAGATCGAATTAGGTGTAAGATTTCTTGTGAGCTGGCCAATGGACCCACCACACCGGAGGCCGATGAGATCCTTCATCAGAACAAGGTTTTTGTTTTACCTGATTTCCTCGCCAATGCAGGGGGGGTGACGGTATCCTATTTTGAGCAAGTCCAAAACACGTATAATTTTTACTGGCCGCTGCAAGAAGTTCACGAAAGGCTCGACCAGAAAATGACTCGAGCTTTTCATGGAGTCTATCAGATGTATATACAGGAGAAGGTCAACATGAGACAAGCCGCTTATCTCGTCTCCGTGGCTAGGGTGGCAGAAGCCTGCAAACTGAGGGGCTGGGTCTAAGAACAAAAAGAAACTCAAATTCGCAGCGTTCAATTCAAAAGGGGATTCCGATGAATATTGGGGATCCCCTTTTTTATTTTGAAAAACGGCCAATTTCGTTTATGATAAGACGAACCGGGGAGAGGGTTTTGATGAAAGGGGAAAAGGATCCCAAATCCAAGGAGATTAATGCTCTGCTGGAGATCAGCAAAGCCATCGCCTCGGGCCTCTACCTTGAAGACGTCCTGCGGCTGATTGTAACGGTCACCGCCAATTTAATGGATTCGAAGATCTGCTCTCTTTGGATTCTTGACGAGAAGGATCATAAGTTGAAACTAAAGGCCACCCAGAGTATCAGTGAAGAATATCTGAAAGAAAGAAGTCTTACCATTGGAGAAGGGGTGGTCGGTCATGTGGCCCTTCGTAATCAACCGATGGTTATCCTCAATGTCCTCAAAGAACCCCTTTATAAGGAAAAAGATCTGGCTAAAAAGGAAGGACTGGTTTCAATGATCAGTGTCCCCATGTGTATCAAGGACAGGGTCATTGGGGTCATCAATTGTTATACCTCCTACCCCCATTCTTTTACGAAAAATGAAGAAGAAATACTTTCCACGGTTGCCCATCAGGCAGCGATCTGCATTGAAAATTCCGGTTTGATGGAGACCCTTGATATCGATGAAATTCTCAGGCTGGTCTTGGAGGGGGTGATAAAAAATATCGGATTTGATCGTGCCCGCCTCTATCTGGTTAATGAAAAGAGAAATGTTCTTGAATGTAAAATGGCGGTGGGAATTGATGAGGAAAGGATCAAGGGAATTACGCTGCCTTTAAATCCAGAGGAAAGTGTGGTTGCCCGATCCATTTTTGAGAAACAACCTTTTGTTATACCAGATGCCCGCAAAGATCCAAGGGTCAACCTTGTTATAAAAGAGAAATTCAACCTCCACTCCCTGGTCGTCATCCCTTTTCTGGTGAGGGAAAAGGCCTTGGGGGCGATTGCCGCCGACTTTGCTCGCTCTAATAAAATCATCACAAAAGAGGCTCTCGAATCGTTGATGGTTTTTACACAGCAGGCGAGTTTGGCCATCCATAATGCCTTCATGTACCAGGAACTCAAAACCTTCAGCCAGCAGATGGAAGAAAAGATTCAAAAGACGACTGCTGATTTGAGTAAAGCCGAAGCTCAATTGATTCGGTCAGAGAAATTAGCTGCCTTAGGGCAATTGGCTGCCGGCATCGCTCACGAGATTCGCAATCCATTAACCAGTATCAATATCCTGATCCATTCCATCACATCCAATCTTCCATCTGGGACCTCCCAAAAAGAGGATCTCAAAGTCATTGAAGAGGAGATCCATCGGATCAATGAGATCGTGGACCAGTTTCTCCGATTCGCCAAGCCGACCCCCCCTCATTTGAAAAAAACGGAGGTCACCTCCATTTTTGAAGAAATCCTTCAATTGCTCAGGCCTCAAATCGAGAAACAACGAATCGCTGTCCAAAAAGAATTTCAAACTCTGCCCCCTATCTTGATGGACCGTGAGCAAATGAAACAGGTCATTCTTAACTTTTTATTAAATGCTATTCAAGCCATGACAAAGGGTGGCCTCTTGGCATTGAAGGGTTATATTCCAAAAAATGATCGATGGATAAAACTTCTCATCCAGGATTCTGGAATGGGCATCCCCCGTGAAGATATTAATAAGCTCTTCGATCCTTTCTTCTCCACTAAAGAAGGTGGAATTGGCCTTGGCCTCTCCATTGCCCATCGGATTATCGATCAGCACCACGGAAAAATAGAGGTTGAAAGCGTCCCCGGGAAAGGGACCCTTTTTACGGTTTGGCTCCCCATTTTATGAGAGGACAAAGATGTTTGGGAATATTCTGATTGTTGATGATGACAAATCAATTCGTTACTCCCTGAAACGAATGCTTGAAGAAAAATATTCCATCCTGACCGCCCAAAACGGGAATGAGGCATTGGATCGTGTCAAAGAAAGCTCTCCTGACCTCATCATCATGGATATTAAGATGCCGGGTCGAAACGGAATTGATATGTTGAAGGAGATCAAATTGATCGATCCCAAATCTCTCGTCATCATCATGACGGCCTATGGCACAACCGAGACGGCGATCGAAGCGATGAAATACGGGGCTTACGACTATATCTTAAAACCCTTTTCCATTCCGCGGATGAAAGGGTTGGTTGAAAAGGCCCTCGCCTTGCGAAAACTAATGAAAGAAGAGGTCACCTATGCTCCCTTATCAACTCTGGAAGGAGAGGAGGAGCGTATTGTCGGATCCTCTCCCAAGATGCAGGAGATCTACAAAATGATTGGCCAAGTTGCCCCGAGCGATGTTACGATCCTCCTCCGGGGAGAAAGTGGAACGGGTAAAGAATTGATCGCCCGGGCGATCTATCATCATAGTCTTCGATCCCATCAACCTTTCCTTCCGGTCAATTGTGCGGCCATTCCGGATACCCTTCTTGAGAGTGAACTTTTCGGTCATGAGAAAGGAGCATTCACGGGTGCGACGTCACGCCGTATTGGTAAGCTGGAGCAGGGTCAGGGAGGGACGATCTTTTTGGATGAGATCGGGGATATGTCTCTATCCACCCAAGCCAAATTATTGAGAGTCCTTCAAGAGAAGAGTTTTGAAAGATTGGGAGGGATGGAAACGATCAAGGTGGATACACGGTTCGTCGTAGCGACCAATAAAAATTTAGAGGAAGCCATCTCAAATGAAAAGTTCAGGGAAGACCTCTATTACCGGCTCAATGTGGTCTCCATCACCATCCCGCCCCTGAGAGAAAGGAAAGAAGACATCTCTGAATTGGTCTCCTATTTTTTAAAAAAATTCAATCGAGAGTTGAAGAAGAGGATTGTTGGAATCACTCCTTCAGCCCTGGAAAAAATTACTTCTTACGGGTGGCCTGGAAATGTGCGCCAGTTGGAGAATGTCCTGAAAAGGGCATTGGTGCTCTGCCAGGGCGAATGGATTCTTGAAGATCAACTCCTTTTTGAAAAAGGGTGGGAAAAACGAGAAGCTGAGGAGGAATGGAGCAAGAAGAATGTGGAGGATCTCCTCGATACCCTCTTCGAGGAATTCTCAAAAGCCCCTGAGGCGTCACAAGGTTTGGATATGATCTCCATCTTGGAAAGAGGACTGATTCTCCGTGCCCTTCAAAAAACCAAAGGGAATCAGCTCAAAGCGGCCACGCTTTTGGGAATTCACCGAAGTACCCTCCGGGGTAAAATGGAGAGATATAACATCAAAAAAGAAGTCTTGGTCTCGGAAGGAGAAAGTTAACCTTAACGTTGCATTAAAAAGGGAGGCGAGTGTGCTTCCAATCCTTTACCATTGCGGATTTTTTCTATGGTTTATGGGTAACATACGATGTCACCTGAGGCGACCTTTGTCATATGCTTGAAAAATGAGTGGAAAAACGTTTAAAGGTGCCGCTGTAAAGGTTTTTCACCACACCCACCTCCCCCTTTTTATATAATTATTATATAATTTAAGGTTAAGAATTAAGAGTTACAAGTTATGAATTATGAGTTTTTAATTTTGAATTTAACACCTTACACTTCACGCCTCACGCTTTACGTTTTTAAGGAGTAAAACATGCGGACACTAAGAATTGGGCTTTGTCAGATCAACACGACCGTGGGTGATATCGAAGGAAATACGAAAAAGATTTTGGATTACATTGCAAAGGGAAAGAGGATGGGAGCAGACCTCCTTGTTTTCCCTGAAATGGCAGTCACCGGATATCCGCCTGAGGACCTTCTGCTCATGACGAAGTTCATTGAGGCGAATTTAAAAGCGGTCAAAACGATCGCCAAAGCCACCTCATCCATTACCGTCATCGTTGGTTTTGTGAATAAGGAAGGGGATATCTTCAACTCCGCGGCTCTTCTCCACAACGGGAAGATGATTGATGTCTATTCCAAAACCTATCTTCCAAATTACGGCGTTTTTGACGAAGACAGATATTTCCAGGTTGGAAAGGAGAATTTTATTTTTACTCTCAAATCTACTCCTATTGGTCTGAGCATTTGTGAAGACCTCTGGTATCCCGGAGATCCCATCCGGACACAGGCTTTATACGGAGGGGCGGAACTGATCGTTAATATTTCCTCCTCTCCCTATCACGCTGGAAAATCTACATTCCGGGACAAGATGATCTCTACCAGGGCCTCTGACAATATGGCCATGGTAGCTTATTGCAATTTAGTAGGCGGACAAGACGAATTGGTTTTCGATGGCGGAAGCCTGATGATCAATCAAAAAGGGGAGTTGCTTATACGGGGAAAACAATTTGAGGAGGATCTGGTTTTATCAGACCTTGATATGGAAGCGGTCTTCCGCATGCGGCTTCATGATCCCCGTATCAGGAAAGAGAAACATACCGAGGAGGAAAAAGGGTTAAGGAATATCGAACTTCCAGACAAAAACCGTTCAATAAGAAAAAGACCCCCTCTTCCTAATAGGGAGTCGAAGCCTTTAGATCGCCTTGCTGAGATTTATGCTGCCCTCGTGCTTGGGACAGGGGACTATATCAGGAAAAATGGATTCCAAAGGGTTTTAATCGGTCTGAGCGGAGGCATTGACTCTGCCCTAACCGCCACCATCGCTGTGGATGCATTAGGAAAGAAAGGAGTGGTAGGTGTTACCATGCCTTCTCAATATTCCTCAAAGGGGTCCATAGAGGATTCCGAACTTCTGGCAAAGAACCTCGGCATCCGTCTCATCCAGATTCCGATCACAGAGATATTTCAGGCCTATATGAAGATCCTCTCACCGTCTTTAAAAGGGCTAAAGCCTGGTGTGACAGAAGAGAATATTCAGGCTCGTATTCGAGGAAACATCCTGATGGCCCTTTCCAATAAATTTGGATGGCTCGTTCTGGCCACCGGGAATAAAAGTGAAATGAGCGTAGGGTATTGCACGCTCTATGGAGATATGGCAGGAGGGTATGCCGTCTTGAAAGATGTTCCTAAGACTTTGGTTTACGAATTGACAAAGTTCAGAAATAAAAAGGAAGGAAAAGCCTTGATCCCCAAAAATGTTTTTTTGAAACCTCCCTCTGCCGAGTTGAGACCGAATCAAAAAGATGAGGATTCCCTTCCCCCCTACTCTGTTCTGGACCCTATTCTTCAAGCTTATGTCGAGGAGGACAAGGGAGTTGAAGAGATTGCAAAGATGGGATTCAAAGAAAATATGATTAAAGAAGTGTTTCAGATGGTTGACCGGAATGAATACAAACGAAGACAAAGCCCTCCGGGCGTGAAGATCACCCACCGGGCCTTCGGGAAAGACCGGAGACTACCCGTTACAAACAAATATCGGAATTTTTGAAAAGAAAAATTAAAGCTGGCGACCTGCTGTTCTAAGTCTTCAGTCAGGTATTCAAAATAAAGCTCCCTCCCCTTCACCACATCTTCCAAAGATCGCCACGGTTTGGATAGCTCAGCCATCTCACGGGGGGCTACATCTCCATTCATATTTGCAGTCCCGCGACCTCCCATTCCAAGAGTTGGGATGGTTAAAGCATAATTGGGAGCATCACGGCAGAGGAGCCTGAGTTTCCCTTCGGTCCCTTCAAATACAGAAGCCAACTGGGCCACATTGGGAACAGGCTTCTTATGGGCAACGAGGTTAGGACATTCTCCAAAAAGCCTTATAATGGTTGAAGGATCAATGTTAACGATGACCCTGGCGGGATTGTTATAAATCGCTACGGCAACAGTAGATCATTGCGAGGAGTGCCTACCTGCGGTAGGCAGGAAGCGACGAAATCTCAAAGCGAGATTGCCTCGTCCTCCGCCCTGAACACTAGGCGGTGCAAGGCTTCGGGCTTACAATGACAACTTTTTGTGATTCCCGGTGCAAAATATTTCATGTTTTCCTTAACATCTTCATGCATTTATAACTTTCCTAAAAAGAATGAGGCATTTTACATACCTGTAATTCTTCGCTCATTGAAGCCTACGGGAATGGTAAGGATAAAATGCATCCTGAATTAACAATTATTTTCTATGCCGCATCATAATAGATTGGGATATTTGTTTCACCCATCTTCAATAAGGGCAGGACAGTCTAACTTGGCGATTTCAGGAAGGATTTTTTTAGGGTAGCCCTAACCAAAATTCATCATCTCTTCAGATTGATCCAGCTAAAGGCCTGAATTCGGATGGCAAATCTAATGCAATGCGAAGAGATTTTACTTCTTATGTGTAGCCAAATATTGGTTGATGGTTTCCTCGACCTGCTGGGTAAATATTCGGATTCTCTTTTTTTCGGCGTTCCACTGGTAAGAAAAATATGAACCAGCCAAAATGATTATTACGGATAAAATCAAAACCATCACTTTTGTTCTGGGTGCAGGGATCGATGCAAAGAAAAAGATGCCCCAAAGCCCTACACTTACTAAAATCACAATCCCTAATGCATAGAATAACCAAAATATTTCGTATAGCATAGGACACCTTCCTTTTTAATATTTAAAATTTTTCTTCTAAATTTCTTATATTACAAAAAGTTCATTCTTGTAAAGCCAAAAATTGCCCTGTTCACGCACGGCTGTAAGCCGTCGCGTGCAACGGCTTGTTCGGCCTGCCCTCCGTGTCCATGAGATGCGAAAAGCCCGCGGCCAGCATCATGCTGCGGCAGTCTGCCGTCGTGATCTCATTGCTTTGTTGCCACAGGGCTGTGGTGAAGCCCTCCTTGCTGTCGGGGCGTCCCTGTTGGACTTCCTGCTCGGTTGGCTCTCCAGCTTCCGGGAAGAATGCGTTGGCTCCGCTGAACAAGGCGACCAAGTTAGACACGTTGACGGCGATGCTCTTCGTTTCTTCCTTCCCAATAGTCGCGAGTACCACCACGGCGACAACCTGACCAAGTCTGGCCAAGGATATTTGTCCGTGGTGATAGAGCGGTGATCCGGGGACGGGAAAGCGTTGCATCGCACCGTGCTGCCTGCACGGCAAGTCAACGCCAAGCCATATTTGTTCCGCCAGTTCCTCGGGTGTGTGCTCCGGTCCGATGGGCTCGCAGAGGTTGTACCATGACAGCCCAGCGTCGAGGATTCGCTCGATCGTTGCCCGGCGGTCTTTGGGATCCATGCATGAGTCGGTTCCTTCGCGCAAGCGGCAGACGTGGTAAGCACCGGACACTCCCGCATCGCAAAACTCCTTCAACTGGGATGCCGTGACATCTCCAACGTTTGCCAGGATTTCGAGTTGCGGGGGTATCCTGCGGTGCAGTTCAGCACACAGATCACGGAACCACTCGAAACGGAAACGGTGCATCGTCATCAGGAACACACCTTGAGCACCACCCGCAGCGAACCGCTCGCATCGAGCAACGCCCTCATCCGTTGACAAGACAGCGGACTGGATGGTTGTATGCGACTTCGCGAAGAGGCAGAAGGCGCAGTCTCCATCACACGGGGCCATATCAACGCCGATCTGGCCAAGCAGCAGGGCGGTGTTCCTGAACCGCTGCCTGGAGATTGTATTCGCTGTGGCCCGAAGAACCGATGCCTCAAGCGAGTACTCCGGCAAGACCAACAGTACCGTGGCCTCGCCCTTCGTAATAGGTCTGCCTTCTTGCGCGTCCTTGAGAATCCGATTCACTTTTGCGTCGAGTGTCATGTGTCTCCTTATTTTGGCCGAACATTATTTTTTATATTGCTACGATCTTCCTCTTGAAAACCGAACCCTTTAACCCTTTAAAAAGCCCTTCTTTAGACCAAAATGCCCCGATAATGACCATTTTTTCTGTAAAACATTGCTTAAAGCAGTATTATACCGAAGCAATATAATAATTGAGAAAATTAACCACCTTATTGGGATTAGGGTTATCAATTGAAAAATATGGGTTGTAATATACACAATTTTTGAACTTTTTGGAATTGAATGTTGCAAGGAAGGACTGTTGTATGGTTGAACAAAAACGAACAATCACTCTTTCAGAGTAAGGAAGAATGCATCGGGTAGAGTTAAGTGTGTTTTGAGAGCTTAGGTACTACACCGGGAAAAGAAAGTTTTTTGAAGCTTTCTATCAAATACAACCTCAGACCTTTATTTCCACTCTGACTTCGTAGTGTTGTGAACGCTCATCAAACCGTGAAAGCAATTCTCTCGCTTTCGGGGGAACAACTGCCACCTCATAATCTTCCCCTGCAAAAGCTCGAACAGCTTCAATTGAGTCAAACCACATGATTGTAATGAACTCCACCTCATCGCCGAGGTTCCGTCGAAAGAGATGAATTCCCCTATAGCCCGAAATCTGACGGTTTTGTATGCTGAGAAAAATCTCACTCTTGAGGAGTGCCTCGTAGGCATCAGCCTTTGTTGGCGTTGTCCAGCCATGCCAAATTCGACTAATCATATAAGATTCTCCGTGACTTGTTTAATTTAGATTACTTAATCAAATATAAATTGGTGATTGTAATATATACAATATCTTAGATTTTTTGAAGTGTGAATTAAAGAAAAACTCGTCACTGAAAGATAGCTACAAAACCACAATCGTAGCTCGTACTGAGTAACGAAGATTATCGTTTGAAATATTGAAACAAAATGGCTGATCGTTATTTAACCTGAATACATTGTTGACACGATGAAACAGGAGATACAGGCGCCTTACTTACCGGTAAAAGATAAATGTCGGATATGTTACTCTTAGGAATGGACACAGCGGTGTGGGGCTTTTCTCTCAGGAAGAAAAGCCTCTTGAAATCAAAAAGGGATTGGACTCCTTTTTTTTATAGAACTACCTTTGACGATCTTTTTTGGTTCTTGACTCCTGTTCGTATTTGTTTCCGGTCTAATGCTTCGATGAGAAATTTTATTGCCTTATCCTTCTGAGTGTGATGGCGAAAAGGTAAATCCGGATTGATTTTATACCTTACTTGTCTCCCCTCTTTGGACCCTTTGATATACCCCCCTAATTCGAGATCAGAAATAATATTTCTTACTGTCCTTTCGGTAATCCCTATTAATCTTGACAACTCTCGTCCAGTTATTAATTGATGTTTAGCCAGAAAGGAAAATACTATTGCATGATTCGTAAGAAATGCCCATGTTGCCATTTTGATGCCTCCCGTAATTCTGAATTGACTTTTTGAACCACCACATTAGTTCATTACATAAAAAAAGCCGCTATCCTTCACATTCAGATAGCGGCCCGACTATCCAGTCTTTTCAACCTCCAGAAATATTTAAATCTCTCTGGACCCTGCGGTTCCTGAATAATCTAAGTCAACAAGTTTTCGATAGAATATTTTAAGACTCCTTCTCCGTCAATTACCCCCAGTTGAAGTAAAATACTTTATAGACCCCTTTAATCTATTAAGGACAAAAAAGATTTCCTTGTCAATATATAAATGCAATGCTTGTCCTAAGGCTGACAGAGCTTTTGGAATTCTTCCTATGATATAGAATTCTCTTCTCGGAATTTGATTCCTGTTCTTAGCCGGCTCACTGCTTACTTTGATTGTAGGTAACCGTCACTTTCTTCGTTATCGTGTCCTTCCCTGATTTGGCGACAACATTAATGACATTGCTGCCTTCGGTCAACTTGAAATCGGTGGAGAACTTACCACCTTTAATGGGCACTACCACGTCATTAATTTTCACCTCAGCCGTCTTATTGACTGTGCCACTTATCGTAACGGGAGACGCACCGACATTCGCCCCATCCTGAGGTGTATCTACCGTCATGCTTAGAATATACCCGGCTTCCCAGGGCTTGCAGGCAACTATTGGCAAAGCTAATAAAGAAATCACGAGTAAAATACCCAGTAATTTAAATAGATTATTCATAACCAACTCCTTTCTCCATTATGAGGTTTGTAGCATTCATTCTTAACTTCCTTTTATGATTATCTTGCCACCTATCTTTCCCATTTCCAATTAACTTTAATTAGGGAATTGAAGGGTTAAACAAACTTCTCCCGGCGCACCGTGTTTGTTTCTTTGTCAAAGTAGCCTTCCCATAATATCAATTCTGGATGTCCATCCAGGGAGGTCCAGTCTTTTACTTTGAAAGCTGCCTGTGCGACTTGGGCATCACTGAATACCCGGCAGTAGAAGGTCTTCTTCCCGGCTGGACGGACTACTCCCTTAAGTTGCCATACCCAATCAGGGTCCTCCTTCATTTGAACCACCATGTAACTCCCCACCGGGCCAGGTATACTCTTAGGTCCTGGCAATCTTTCCTTCCCCTCCTGCGCTTGTTTACGATTCCAAAACCATTTCATCTCATCTTTCCTCCTTGCTGAATTTAGAATAGAGAAGTCTCTTTAAATCCACCCATCACAAACCATCAAGCTCTGCTTGAGACTTTGGTAATTATCGAATAATCTTTTATAGTACATTCAACATCACGTCATTTATTTCATGAAATATATTACATTATTACTGATTTGTCAAGGATTTTATTTGGGGAAAAAAGGGGGTTATGAAAATAATCTTTTTGAGGGTTGCCATTCGAAACCTTGCAAAGGCGGGTGGACTTTCAGAAGCACTCTTTCAGGAAGCAGTCCACAAAAAAAGGAGGGTGCGAATATCACCACAAGTCATTACTGGGGGCCATGGTTAAGAATTGAAGATTACGCATTGGAATGAACGGTGCAGCAACGCGAAACGTTGCTCATCTTGATGCACTTGTTAGAGGAGTAGCCTTCAGAACTGCTTTGTCTCATCGACCAAATACTTTCCGCCCAAATCAAGGCTTCAGATGCTTCACGAAAAAGCTAACGACTGCCTCGCGCGCTTCGGCGGCATCCTTGGGGCTCGGACCAACGCTGACCATTCCGCCTTGTCCAGCATGGGTGAACTTGTCGTAAAACTGCTTGGGCGTCTGCAAATCAAAACCATGCGTTGCGCCCTCGACGTAACGCACCGTCACTTGCTTACGCGCTACCTCCGGCCACGTCGCGATCAGGGAATCGCACGAGCGTTCTCCCTCCTCATAATCGTCGCGGGTGCCCACATGGATGAGCATGGGCGTCACACTCATTTGCTGCTTGCCTTCAGGGCGCATAGAGCGGAGCAGGTTGCTGCAGGTCGGGTAAAATGGGGCGAAGACCGCTGGCTTGGGGACATCCTTCCCCAGGCGGCGCTCCTGTATAAGTTCACTCGACATCAGCACGGACATCATGCCACCCCACGAAAAGCCCATCACCCCCAGCCTCTGAACGTCGACGCCGGGCTGCGCCGCCAGCCACTTGAGCGCCGCCGCCGCATGCGGCATCGTCGCTGGGACACCCTCTGGTGGGCGTCCGCCCGGCAGGAACATCGTGATTTCGAGTGTAGCGATGCCGGCTTCCTGCAACGCCTTTGCGTAGAAGGCGCCACGGCCATCTACCCCGTTGCTGCCGTGCAGAATCAGCACCGCCGGCACCTTGGCAGTCGCGCTGGCCGGACGACCAAAGCGGCCATGAACCTCGCCGACTTGCCCCCAACCGGAGATTTCAGTGCCGGGAATGATGACAGGCTCGCCCGGAGCATCAATAGACTGAGCGAATGCTTGTCCAGAGAAAAGAGATCATCAATACGATAATTAAAATCGTATGCATTTTAATAACCTCCTTTTTGGTATTTGGATCAAAACGAAACGACACTGTCAATGAGAAATATGTCCGGGGAATTACCCTTTCTTGCCGATTTAGGATTGAAATGTTGCATAGAAGGCAAAAAATTGAAAAACAAGGAAGTACTAAATGAAATTTCTTTTTCGAGATTTTTGGAACAGGTTGATAGGTAAAGTTTGGCACAAAGCATTGGATCTATGTAGCATCGTATGGTGATGATCTCCGATGGAAAGAGAGTATAACGTTTGAAATCACCTGCCTATATAGAGCGTCAGCGGAATCGAGGTCAGGTGAATTGATTGGTTAGACAAACATGGTGATTTTATTGCACTTTCAAACCATTTTAAAAGATTTAGTATCATGTCCCCCGAATTTTTCCCATTCTTCACCCACTTACCCCGTTTCACGTAACCCCAATGCTAAAAGGTCTTCCGCATCTTTGACAAATCCTTCTTTACCGTCAATTCGCACCTTAAGCCAAGGCATCTCGTCTATGGAAATTGCACATCCAGCACCACCTGATTCGATTGAAACCCTTGTATATGCCAATAAGAACTCTACTTTAGTGTCCTTCTTTATAATCACATGCCGCGGTATGGAAGATGCCTTAGGAATGTTAAAAAATCTTACAAAGGTGTCTTCTTCAGAAGTCCTTCTTTTAACACTCACATCGAAAGCATAGTAACCAAAAGTCGAATGATAGTGCAAAGGCAACACTCTCAGGTTGTCAAATACCTTAAGGGGAACTACAACCTCAAACCATCCTGTCCACACACCAAACCTCATAGTATCACCTTCAAAAAGTCTCCGGGCATTCGGATTGCTTCCAGGCAGTAGTTCATGAATCTTTCCGTTAACAGTTAAGGGTGAAAATAGGGGAACCAGATGTTCTCCTTTTAATGCAAACACCTGGCATGACACTCCTGAAGAAGGCGCTCTGGGAACAAAACCGTAATATAGAACTAATCCTGCGCCCGCGTGATCCTTAGAGATAATTTCTTTCAACTTTCCTGATTCAACGCGGAACCCCCTTTTGCCCCTGCTATCAAGGACATATGCCGATATCCCTGAGCTTTCGGTAAACCCTCTATCCCCATTTTCAACATCGAACGACTTCTGATAATGTACATCTCCTTCTTTATCCACGATTGAGAACGACTCAACTGTTTCATCAAATCCCACTGAAGCACCCTGGTATTTCAACATCTTGAGAATTACTGAAAAATCCTTTTCATTGATTTTAAATGGTCCCATTCGTCTTTCATGTCTCTGGATTTTCCCGGCCTTTAACTCCCCGTACAAATCTTTTGTTGGAGCATCTTGAGCATTTAGCACCATTAAGAATAAGCAGGGCCAGACTATCAATGTCCGATTCAACACTAACCTCAATATCATGAAAATTTTATTCAATATAATAGCCACAATGAAATACCTCCACAATGATATCTTTCAGATTTTGTCTTCAATGAGGGCCTAACTTATTTTTTATACTGCTTCCACATTTTCGTAAGTCTTGAAGCAATAAAGGCCCTTTTCTACTAAAAAAGGTTCGAATTTCATGCCATTTTTAGAAAAGGTGTTTTAAACGATATTATATAGAATCGAGTCAATTTCAGAATGAATTATTCATAGGGGTCGAGGCATATCCGCATTGTTCATTTGCGGTTGTAATATACACCTTTTTAGAAAATTAAGGAAATGAATCTTTCAGGAAGACATCCTCAATTTACCGAAAATCTCGCGGTCAAAAACTTAGCTTTATAGTCTCACAAAGAGTGAAACAAATCCAGGAAGAAGCTTATTCATTTGCGATTGAAAGAGAGGGCCCCATTCAGTCCAGTAACTCCCAAAGCAATAAGGTTAATTCACAATTCTTTCACCATCTGAAATCTGCACTTTCAATCTATCCTCTCTGATTGTCGGTTCCTTCTTTATTGCCAGAGGAATGTCACGCCCGCTCTGATCAGAAAGGGTAATGTAAAATCTTAATGAGGTCATACCCAAAATATCTTTCTTTTTTGTTGAAGCAAACCAGTATTCTCCAATATATATAATTTCTCCTTCTTTCACTATGAAGGTTTTAGAAAAATCTTCTTTAGCAGTGTAAAGAATTCCAGAACGTGTCATTAACACAAAATTGAATACCTCATATTCACCTGGCTCCAATTTTAGAACCTTAACAAATCCGTGATAGTATCTTTCCTCAAAATCACATGGAGTTGGTCGAAAAAGGTTATGAGGGACATAAACAACTCCGCCGCTGACAGACTTGTCTTTTTTCCTAATCCGGAGAGTATAAGTTTGAATGGGATCTTCCTTGTTTGCTGTTAATGTTAGTATTACTATCCCCTGGCCGGTCTCGATGTCGATTTACCGCTTCCACCTAAAAGTCTTTACTCTGAGATGGTCTTGAGAATTAATGGCTTCTAGTTGCTGTATAGGAAAGGCAGAGTTAAGAGCTGACCCATCCTTTCTCTTAAGTCGCTGAGAGTCTATCTCGGTAACTCAAAAGCCCCCGTTACTCTGAGGCAGTTTTGAATAGATTCTGACGTTATCGGCCTGGCTTGCAGCAATATGACCGATGGACGTATCATCTCGATCTCGGCCTGCAGATTCTTCGACACGTCATGAGGGTGTATTTCCAGTTTCTGCGACACGGAATGGATCTCTTGTCTGCGAAAGCCCAAGGATCGGTTAACTTCAGTGAGGAACCCGCTTGGCGAGCACGTTGACGTCGCTTACGACATCGATCACCACGGGCTTGTTCATCACGAACGCCCTGGTTATCGCATCCCTGATCTCGTCGGGCTTTTCGACGCGAATGCCGACCCAGCCGAAATCCTCCGCGATCTTGGCAAAATTCAGGCGTTTGAACGTCCACATGTCGGTCCAGCCGCCACGCGGGTTGCCGTTGTAGGCGACCTTGTTGACCGTGATCTCCTGATTCAGTCCGCTGTTGTTGTTGACCAGCACGACGAGGTTGATGTTGTGGCGCACGGCGGTCTCGAGTTCGGCGATGTGGTAATAGAAGCCGCCGTCGCCGGTGAAGCACAGCACCGGCTTATCCGGCAGAGCACACTTGACGCCGAGCGCCCCGGGGAAGCCCCAGCCGAGCGAACCGGCACAGCGAAAATAACGCTGAGTTGAATGCTTGAGGTACAGCATGGTGCCGGTCCAGATGCCGGCATGCCCGGTATCCGACACCACGACGCCATCGGCCGGCAGCAAGTCGGAAATTTCCTTGCAGATGCGCTCGGGGCGAATCGGCACCGCGTCGGAATTGCGGTTCGGCTCGTTCTCGGCACGCCACTTAGCAACAAGTTCTTGTACACGGCCCGTCCACGCCTTCGCGGCGTAGGGCGATTTCGGTTGTGCGACCTCAATCATCCGCGCGAGCGAAGCTTTTGCATCTCCCATGATCGACACGATATTCAGGTAGTTACGGCCGAGTTCCGAGGGATTGATGTCCAGCTGGATCACGGGCGTGCCCATCGGCGGGAAATGCCAGAAGTGGGTGACCATTCCGCCGGCCCGGCTGCCAATGAAAAATACCAGATCCGCTTCGAGCAGTGCGCTGTTGGCGCAGTCGCGCGAGTAGCTGCCCGAAACACCGATCGACAGCGGGTGGCTATCGAGTATCGTTCCCTTTGCGTGCAGCGAGGTGACGACCGGGATCTGCAATTTCTCGGCAAGCGCGACGACCTCGGACTGTGCGCCGGATCGAACGACACCTCCGCCTGCCACGATGATCGGTTTTTTCGCCTTGCTGAGCACGGCAACGGCATCGTGCACGCATTGCATCTCGGGTTCCGGACGGAACGCGGGCACATGTGCGAACGCAAGTTCGACCATCGGATCGAGATCGGCTTCCTGCTCGGTTATCTGGCCACTATGATCTTTCACCTGCAAATGCACCGGCCCCGGCGCACCCGAAGTTGCCTCGCGGAAAGATTGACGCAGCAGATCGGGCATCCGCGTGACGGCGTCGACACACGCGTTGAATTTCGTGACTGGAACGAATTGCGTGAAATCTTCTACTTCCTGATAAGCATGCCGGTAGCGCCCTTCGGGGGTGGGCCCACCGGTGATGGCAATGATTGGTGAGCCCGCCATGTAGCCATCGCGCAGTCCCGCGGCGAGGTTCGAGGCACCGATAGCCTGCGCCATGCACACCCCGGGTTTGCCGCTCGCGCGGGCATAGCCGTCCGCCATGTAGGCCGCGACCTTCTCACCATGCACCATTACTCTGCGGATCGGCATGTCTTCCATCTCGGCAAGAGCCTTAGCCATGCAAACAGGCACGAAGAAAATATGCGATACGCCGTAATGGCACATCATTTCCGCGAATGCGCGCGCGCCGGTCATCTTTGACATCGGATTCTCCTCTCCTAATGAATGATTTTGAGTGGACCAGACCAGTTTCTCCTGATACTATAAGTAGGTTAGAGTTTATTTGCTCCGTGAGCCGCCTGGTTTCCCGGCAGTGGCAGAATATTTCAACCGTGTATCCGTTGATCCCAGCATTCCAGATTACATCTTCAAGTAACTCAAACTATATGAAAAATGGAGTTTAACATCAAGATGATTTTGACTATAAGAGGCGTAAGAGAATTGGTTGTATTACAAATGACGATTACCAGATGAAGAAGTGTTGCATGATACCCGAAATCTAACAATCAACGACTACAAGGAAATAATTGCATTAACTGTTCTAAGATATCAAACCCCCAAAGCAAACTTACATGCCGGTGAGTTGCCGAGAATCTTAACATTCACCTCGGGATCTATGTCGTTCTTACTCCAACATGCCAGGAATAGACTCCCCGCCAAACTCAATCTTTCCATCGACCATGGTTAGAAAGACCTGAATACTACCGATATCCACAGGTTCGACTTCATGTGGATCTTGGGATAAAACCACAAGGTCAGCCAGTTTGCCGATTTCAAGGCTTCCAAGCTGATCATCACAATGCAAGGCGTAGGCCGCTTCAGTGGTCATCATCTTCAACCCCTCCAAAACACTTACCGTCTGAAGGGGTATATCTGAAATGCAGCTCCCAGCCCTCCCGGTGACGATGGCACCGAGCTTTTTCATTGGATTAAGAAGGGTGATCGGGTCCGAAGAGGACGTAGTATAGGGCCAGTCACTATCAAGGGCGACATGAGCGCCGGTTTGAACCAGATCTTCAACACGCTTAAAGAATTTCATGTTCCGCTCCCCCACGCGATCGGCATAATAATTGGCCTGACAGGTCGTTGCGGGCTCGATGAGAGCGAGGATATCATTCTCCGCATATTTATGGAGCAAATCATTGGTAAGAAAATGGTTATGAAGGACCATATGGCGGTTGTGATTTGTTTTTCTGTCTTGAGAACCCTTGAGCACGGATTCGATAGCCTCGAGACTTGTTTCAATGCCCGCATCGCCGATGGCGTGGATTGCCACCTGGTATCCGTGGTCCGTTGCCCGCTTGATCACATCCTTCAATTCTTTAGGAGAAAATAGGAGTTGGGTATCTCCCCACGCTGCCAAACCCTTGGGAGTGAAAAAATTGAGAAGTTTCCTGCTGAATACAGGTTTGTGTTCGTTTGGGTCACAGACTGATTTTTCTGAAAATATTTTTACTCCATTCACGCGGAGCTTAGGCCCAATCTCCGTATCGGGAGGATATTCTTCGTACCAGGTACCCCACACATTACCACAGCTATCGTTATAATTGAGATAGAGGTATAAGCGGAAGCGCATACCACCACCATTGGCGTATTTACTGTAAAATAGAATTTGATCGTTGCTAACGTGCATGCTTCCAGCAGAGGTAACACCTATTTCCAGAGCCAGTTGCTGTATCTCATCCAGATCCAATTCTATGCTGGAGGCCTGCCCGAATAAGTGGGTGTGGGGATCGATAAAACCGGGAAATACTGCGCGTCCATGCAGGTCGATCACAGCGGTATTCTCACCGGCCATTTTCAAAATCGCATCGTTGGTTCCGATGGCGACGATAAGATTCCCCTCGATGAGAATTGCTTCGGCGACAACCGGATCATCGGCCATGGTATATATCTTGGCATTGTGAAGAATGATCCGGGTCGCAACGTCGTTTCCATTTTGAGCGCCAACCGGCGAAATGGCAAGGAGAAAAATAACTAAGGCAAGAATCAGTCCCAGAGCACAATCTCTTTTCGGTAGAGAGTATTTCATCTCGCTTCCTCCTTTGTTTATTTAACAAAAAGCTGCCTTGTGACTTCAGAATATCTTTTGTTGCTCTTATCGCTTTCCAAAATATGGAAACAAATGGATGCTTGTACCAAGAGCACCATCATCCTATTAACTTGATCATGGTTTTCCTGTCAATTTAAAAATGAGATTGTGAAAATTATTTTCTGGCAATTCTTTGGAGTGTGTTAATTAGCGTCAACTCATGTAAAATCAACTCTTTCGACCCTCCGGTCTAAAGCCCGGGGTATGCTCAGGGTTGATACTGAGCGAACAAAATTCGTTAAGAACGAAGCCCGGTATTCTAAAGGAATCCTTTTGGTTTTTTTGGTTGGGGTTTTTCTTCGGGGGGGATGTTGCCTTTCTTTCCCTCTTCAATTTTAAATCCAGACTCTTCCAGAATGTATTTGTCATCGCCAGGGTCGGGTTTGAACTCCAGCTGGAGCCTCCTGGCCTCTTTAACGTAAGATCCTTCTTTCAAACGTATTTCTCCGTCCGGCACAACCACGATCGCTGATTCTCCCTTCACCGGGCATCTCTGTTCACAGAACCCGCAGCCATTACACTTGGATGCAATAACAATGGGCCGGCGATAACCTTCTATCGGCCGAAAGACAATGGCATTGTATGGGCAGATCTCATCACAGATCAGGCAGATCTTATTCTGAGCCCATACCAGGCACATCTCTTTACGTAAAATAGCTGTCCCCACTTTAGCATGTGTTCTTTCATCTAAGTTCACTGATCGGATCGCTTGCGTGGGACAAACCTTACCGCAGACATTGCAGTTCTGATCACAAGGGGCTAAACGCAGGTCCATCTTCGGTGTCCATAAGCCCGAGAAACCAGATTCCCAGAAACAGGGCTGAAGCGTATTGGTCAAGCAAGCCTTCATACATTCCCCGCAGCGGATGCAGGTCCGAAGAAATTCTGCTTCGGGGATTGCACCGGGTGGCCGTATGAGTTGGTATTTGCCTTGCCTCAGAGTGAAAGGAGTCTGTGTGGACAGAAACCCGATTCCCAGTCCTCCAGCCAATGAATAAAGAAATCCCCTGCGAGAAAAATCAATCTTCGAATACTCTCCGCCTATAGAAAGAGAGGCTGGAAAAGTGATGGCATGTTGAGGACAAACTGTTACGCAGTTCCGACATTGGATACATTCAGGAAGACGAGTCGCCCTTGGATCCTCCGGGATGGCTCCCATGGGACAGGCTTTTTGACATTTCAGGCATTCATTACAATCCTCACTCACCCGGCGTTTGAAAAGCCCCAGAGGCGATAGGAGGCTTAAAAAAGCCCCCAGCGGGCAGAGATACCGGCACCAGAAGCGTGGGACGAGACGATTCAGAACGATGACTCCTCCAAATATCAGAAGGGTGATCGCTGTCATATAGTAGACAGACTGAAAATAATGGAGATGGGATATGGCAACCCATCCCAGAGCTTTAAACAAGGGACGAAGTAAATCCAAGAAAAGATTGATCAGGGTGATGACCAGAGGATAAATGAAGAAAGTATAGAACCGGGTGAGAAGTGACATGGGATCCATGAGGAAGGCGACAGAAAGACCGATCAATGCAGCCACGATAAAAATGACGAGTAAATAATATTTTACCCTCCGGAGATGGATATCCCACTTCGTCCCCTGCCGTTTTTTCTTTCCGAGAAAAAGAAGGTCCAAAAAGTCTATCGAGACACCCATCGGGCAGACATAGGCACAGAAAAACCTACCGATCGCCAGCGTGGCTCCGATGGTGATGAGAGACCAAAGAGCCCGGCTGATCATCTCCCTTGCCGCAAAAACAGCATTCATCCCCAGAAGGGGATCAAGGCGTAAATAAATATCCGCAGGAAGCCAATCCGGCAGTTTGTAAGTGGCAAGAAAAAAAAGTGTGGAGAAAAGAAGAAGGGAGAGGGCCTGAATAAAAGTCCTCATACTTTCTCCTTGAAGATTTTTAGCTGGTCGATGTCAATCTTCCCTAAACCACGCTGATGAGCGATCAGCAGATGCTCTACCTGGCGGCCTTTGAAATTTTGACCGTACCATGGAACAATACTCACCCCATAGGAATCCACGGCCACAGGGTCAACTCCAGCAATAACGAGATTGGGTTTCATCACCATGCCGGGTCCTCCGGGACCACCAGAGGTCAAAGCCCGGGTGGCATCCAAAATGGTAAGTTGAGGTTTGATGACGGTCGCCAGGTCTGCCAGCGCCTGATTCATATTATACCGGGAGTGGAAACTCTCACGGTCCCAGATCAGACCCATCAGTCCCTTAATCCCCATGCTAACCCCTGTAGCAGAATGGGACTTGGCGACAGGAATATTGATCAAAACAGACCCATCCAAAACCTCTTTTATAACCTCCACGCGCTCCAAGACTTTTCCCTGGGGAATCTTGATCTCCCGAAAGAATTTTCTTTCTTGAAGGGTAAGAACATGGACGCCGGGAATGTCCTTGCAGGCTTCTCGAATACCTGTTCTCTCAAGACAGAGCTCTGCCCGATGCAGGGTATGATCTAAGATTAAAACTTGTTGGGCCCCGGCATTCATACAATCCTGGGCCACGGTGGCAACCACCAAAGGATGCGTCGTCGCCCCGAACTCAGGAGTTCTGGTAAAGGACATGTTGGGTTTGAGGACCACCCGTTGCCCTTTTTTGACGAAACGGGAAATACCTCCAATGGCTTCCAGTGCTTTTCTCGTAGAAGCTACGGGTTCACCGGAAATGACGGCCAGGTCGTATTCTTCTTTCGCAACGGAGAAGGAAGTCCTACCCGCAAGGCTCAAGGTTACTCCTGCAGCAGCAGTCTTAAGAAACTTGCGTCGCGTCATTCTCCGGTTATATTCATCCATGAATAATTCTTCTCCTTTAAACGCATAGCGTATAGTATTTTTATTCCGAATTCCGAAATACTTTTTTATGTAATAAACTCCGTTGGAACCTCCTTTAACCTAACGACATCACGAATTTTTGCTGAAACATTGAACCCTTCTGCACACTTCACCCGACACAGGGAACAATCCTCGCAGACCCGATCAGGAAGGTTTAGCGAAAGGACCAGCTCTTGGGCAAGGGCAAGATTTCGATAGTCGTAAGTATACATATAGACCCTCATCAAATCAGGGATCGGGAGTTTTTCCGGACAGGGGCCTAAACATTGCCCGCAGCCCTGGCAGTAGGATCCCCGAAGGGAGACCTCTTTCTGCAACTCAATTTTTTCTGGGTCGGTGAGGGTCAGATCTTCCATGACGGAGAGGTCGGTTTCCAGATGTTCAAACGTGGTGAACCCAGGAATAATTGTATGCACGTTCGGATCCTGAAGAATCCATTTCAGCGAAGCCTTAATATTCTTCACGGTCGGCGGTTGCTGAAAGGCGCCCCGGATCGCCTTCATTCCGATAATTCCAATCCCCGCCTGAGATGCTTTGGCCATGGCATTTCTCACTTCGGCATAATGTTTTTGTTTAAAGTTATAGGCAGTGAGAATGACATCATACGCTTTGGAATCAGTTGCGGCATGGATCACCTCAGGTTCATTCATGTGGGTCGAAATCCCTGTGAACCTAATTTTACCTTCCTTTTTCGCCTTCTCCATGGCATTCAACACTGGTTCATACACGGCGGATTCTTTCCGGGATACGCCGTGAGAGTGGAGGATATCCACATACTCCAACCCCAGACGCTTGAGGCTGATATCAAGCTTCCGAAGAAATTCTTCAGTGGTGGCTCCTTCTTTGTATAAACCCTTTGTTCGATCCTGGGGAAGACTGACCTTGGAAGCAATGAAAAAGGAATCTCTCGGCCGTCCTTTGATAACCCCGCCGATCGTCTCCTCATTTCGGCCTTGCATGTACCCATGGGCCGTATCGAGAAGTAAAACGCCCGAATCTAAAGCTGTCCGAATGAGGTTAGGATTATCGGTAAGCATCACCCCCATATTAATCACCGGGAGTTTGAGTCCCGTTTTCCCTAAGGTACGAAAAACAAATTTTTTTTCTTTTCCCTTCGCTTCAACAACTCTTGTCTCCTGTTTCACATCGATCTGGGGAAGAAAAAATAATCCTCCAAACCCTGCAAGAGTTGATCTCATAAAATCTCTTCTATCGATCAATTTTTTCCTCATGCCCCTTGCCTTTCTCCCCCTGTCCACATAGCACATTTAAACTTTAGTCACTTATCATTTTCTTTTTTGTAGCCCTTCCTCAAATAACTTCAAATATTTCGAACGAAGGGATTGATCGTTAATTCTCAATATACCCCATAGGTGTCTCCCTTTCCAGTGAAGCTCAATTTTTCCATGGTAAGGGTCTGAGAAAATGTACCGGTCTTCAGCTGGGAACTTAAAGTCCTTTGCTTCCACGACCATGGCACAAGATAAAATGATCCGTACTCAAATCAAGCAGATCGTTTTCATCATTCACGCCTCTTCTTTTCACCTGATGAATGATTTATTTATTATTTTAACATAAAGAAAAAATGGCGTAGGGATTCCCAAAGAAGATCTTCCGAGAATATTTGAGCGCTTTTATCGAATGGAGAAGGGAAGATTCCAAGAGTTGGGTGGGACCGGCCTCGGGCTTTCTATTGTGAAACATTTACTTTCAGCCCATGGTGGTAGGGTATGGGCTGAAAGTAAATTGGGCGAGAGTCGACCTTCTATTTCACCTTGCCCTTTTACATTTAAAGGTCTTTGAGAGAAGCTTTGACCTTATCGAAGTCTGTCTCTGCAATATGGACAACGAAAATGGACGCCTCGGCATCTTCCATGGCAGAACCGTAAATATAGTCAATGTTGACATGGGCTTCGCCGATTCGTTTCGCCACTTTTCCAAGCATTCCAGGCTGATTCACCAGTTTAAATACCAAAATCTGATCCCTCTCCAATAAATGGTTGGCTTTGGTCAGAGCTTTTTCTGCCTCCTTGGGTTTGTCAACCAAAAGTCGGATCAGGGAATAGTCTGAGGAGTCTTTTAAAATCCCTCGGTAACTCTCCGCCAGGGCGATTCTTCTTCCCGTTTTTTCCCTCATATTGTAAAGCTCTTTCACAGAATCCTTTGCATTTTGAATGCTCATCGCCAAAATATTAATATCTTCTGCCTTCAATACATCGCAGAGTTTCGAAAGCTCCCCAGGCGCATTGGCCAAAATCACTGATAATTGGGTCTTTTTCTCCATTTTACTCCTCTCCTTTTTCAATATGAATATTCACTTAATGATGGAAATTAACAAATTGACAGCAGAAGGTCAAGTCTCAAAAGAAAATCAACGTCTCAAATAGGAATCTTCTTGATCAGAAGATCATAATTTGTTAATTTTAAGAAGGGAAAGCAAAGATGAAATAGCCAAAGCTTTTGTTTCAGCCTACCCAATTCCAAAACGATGCTAAACCATAAGAAAGTATCATGATGACAGAGTTCAGTCCTACTTTAAAGATGGAAACACGAGGGCTCCATTTCTATTACGGGTCAACCCATGCTCTCAAAAATATTAATATCGCTATTAAAGAGCGCCAGATCACTGCCTTGATCGGACCGTCTGGATGTGGAAAATCGACTTTTCTCCGAACGCTCAACCGTCTGAACGAGCTCATCCCTCACACCCGGATTGAAGGAACCATCACCATTGATGGAGAGGATATTTATCAGCCCGGGACGGATGTCGTTTCCCTCAGGCAACAGGTGGGCATGGTCTTTCAACGACCGAATCCTTTTCCGAAAAGCATTTTTGAAAATGTAGCCTTTGGTCCAAGGGTGTTGGGAGTCCGTACGAAGAAAGAAATCGAAGAAAAAGTAAAACAGAGTCTCAAGGCAGCAGCCCTCTGGCCAGAAGTTTCAGACTACCTTCATACCGATGCTTTGGGCCTCACCCTCGGCCAACAACAGCGCCTTTGTATCGCACGCGTGTTAGCCGTTCAACCCGAGGTCATCCTGATGGATGAACCCTGCTCGGCCCTGGATCCCTTAGCGACGCTTAAGATCGAAGAGTTAATGCAGGAATTAAAAAAGAACTATACCATTGTCATCGTGACCCATAATATGCAGCAGGCAGCTCGGACCTCTGATTGGACAGGATTTTTCCTTTTAGGAGAATTGTTGGAGTACGGTGCGACCGGAGATATTTTTACCAGGCCAAAAGATAAGCGAACCGAGAGTTACATCACGGGAAGATATGGATAAGCCCCCTTTAGGGGCAATAATCAAACTCCAAATACCAAACACCAAATAAATTCCAATGTTCAAAATTTCAAACTCTAAACAAATTATAATCCCCCTCGTCCCCCTTTAGCAAAGGCAGGATTCCTGCCTGCTGGCTGGCAAGGGGGGATTTGAAATTGGAACTTGGGGAATTGGAATTTATTTAGAGATTGGATTTGGTGATTTGGATTTACATTAATAGATGAAGATAAATTCAAGGGTATCGTACTCATTATGGTTTCTTTTGCTGCTACTCATCCTTTTAGGCGGGGGCTGCCAGAGGTCGAGAGCAGGCATTACAGTGGCTGGCTCGACCTCCATTGAGCCTTTTGCTGAATTATTGGCCGAGGAATATATAACTCGCCATCCAGAATCCCATATCTATGTTCAGGGCGGTGGGTCCACGGCAGGAATCGAGGCCGTCATGAGCCGCACAGCAAACATTGGAATGTGTTCACGTCCTTTAATGGGGAAAGAAAAGAATCTCTATGCAGTAACCATTGCCAAGGATGCCATTGCCATCATCCTTCATCCCCAAAACCCTATCCAGGATCTCTCATTCGATCAAATCAGGGAGGTATTCTCCGGAAAAATAAGGAATTGGAAGGAGGTGGGGGGACCTCACCACCCCATTGTTTTGGTCACCCGGGAGGAAGGTTCCGGAACGCGAGAAGCTTTCCAAAAATTTGTAATGGGAAAAGAGGATATCAGCCTTGAAGCCTTAGTCCAGGACTCCAATGGTGCTGTCCGCCAGGT
>Ga0068714_10001438_pt1 | contig 34810 bp, 26 predicted proteins | sample MTBNYHSulfiMetaG_FD_62988 | JGI IMG/M metagenome (GOLD analysis project Ga0068714, IMG submission 62988) | Enrichment culture microbial communities from rom New York Harbor, USA that are MTBE-degrading - MTBE-NYH (New York Harbor Sulfidogenic)... | ecosystem: Environmental > Aquatic > Marine >...
GGCATAAACGAAGAAGTCATAAAAAGATACATTGAGTTTCAGGAAAAGATAGATAAAGGGCAACTGCAGCTGCCTTTTAATCTTTAGTGCCACGGGCGTGAGCCCGTGGGTATCTACTTAGCCCATAGTCAGCTTTAGTGAAAAGTTCGGAACTTTGCCTTATCGAGAAGATAACCTATGCAAAAAAAGAAAGTCTTACTTGTACTTATTGTTTCCCTTATGCTTGTCTTATTTATTACCCTACCGGGATATTGCGAGACAGTCGATACCACATTCGAACAATTAACGTTAGAACTAAAAAGCAAAGGCGTATCTGATGAATTCATAACGACTACAGAAAATTCGGTAAAAAGAATGATATCATCCGGAGCATTTCTCCCCGACATAAAAAGTGTTTTATTGGATTTATGGGGTGAAGGGAGAAAGGGACGAGCGTTGAAAAACGCGGTAGCTTCTGTAGCTGAACTCGTTGAAAGCGGAGACAATACGTTAGAGGCTGCAAAGATTACCTCTGGTGCGGCTCACAAAGCAGAGTCTGAAGGTTTAAGCGGGTTTGGTGTCGGCATGAGAGTTAAAAAGGCAGTTCAAGAGAGAAAGGCGTATCTTAAAACTTTGAAAAATTAATTTTTTTGTCGCCCATGACAGTAGGGAGAAGTAATGTTTAATTCATCTCATTTTACTAAATATATGCGTCGGGGCTCTTCAATCGTAAAGGGAACGATTGAAATAGGGAGATTTGTGGTTCCTTACCGGATTTATGAGAATGAAGGACCGCATATTATATGTCTTAATGGAGTACAGCAGTCTATGGCAATGTGGCGTACGTTTATCTTGCGTTATGCTCCCTACTATCGGATAGTGCTTTTTGATTTTCCTAACCAGGGCAAAGGGAAAGTTGTATCAGGGCCAATTTTGGTTACACTGGATGAGCAGGTGAATATTTTACGCGAGGTAATAAATGCTACCGAAACAAATAAGAACGTTTCAATATGTTCTGCTTCATGGGGAGGAATAATTGCGATGGCATTCGCCGCGCGGTATCGCAATGAAGTAAAGCAATTATGTTTAGCAAGCCTGGGAACAAAAGCCAATGATGCGATGGCTGAAACTATTAATAAGGCCTTACAGATAGACCCACAAAACAGGCAAAAAATGGCTGATATATTAATAGAAAGCTTCGGCCAAAACCTTCCTGAAAGCATTAAGAATAAAATTGTCACCCAGTTTCATGATATGAGCCCGGAAACCTTGCATGCGTTTTATGAACATGGATTATTGATGGTATCGACAAAAAAAATAGGTAATTTAATTAACCTTTCAAAAATTAAGGCAAAAACGTTTTTGATTTACGGAGAAAACGATACGATTATCGATTTGGAAGATGTTCGATTTCTTGCTTCTCAAATTCTTCACTGCGAGGTTAGAATCGTAAAGGGAGTAGGACACTTTCTCCATATGGAACGGCAAGATGTCTTTGATAATTACGAAGATTTTCTGCCGATACTCTCGCCCGGTGTAAAAATTTATAAAGAGTTAGTTAATAATGGGTTAGCGCTATCTTGCTAACATGTGAAATCATTAACTCACCGGGACAGAGTCGAACCGCCGACCAAGTGGTTAAGAGCCACTTGCTATGCCGAAGTTACGAAAAATTCGATAATCGGAGGCGCAACATTTCAACCGCGCGGCAATTGCTATGAGGGATAAACAAAAAGCGTGCGAAGAAATGTTCGATTCGCAGGCAGGAAAATGGTGAGGGGAGTCAAAAAATACTGACAGTCCCCAACGCGATTGCGGGGCGCAAGGGAAAAGGCAACAATCTCCCCAAAAAAAACCGCAGTAGCTGAGTTACCCGGAGTCGGGTCATTTTTGCTTAGAAAGGAGGAGCGATATGCTCGGAACTATTTTGATCGTCGTCTTGATTCTGATGCTGGTTGGTGCAATACCCACGTGGCCTCACAGCCGAAAGTGGGGTTACTATCCCAGTGGACTGCTGGGTGTGGTCCTGGTAATTCTGATAATCCTGTTTCTTTTGGGTCGGCTTTAGCTGGCCAAGCACGACTGATATCAGGCGCAGAAGATTGCAACAAGTGCTTGAGAGTGCAGCGCTGAGTTTGAATTTTAAATCGGTAGTAATCAGTGCATAACCGGGAGCGGACATAGGGGCGTCTGCTTCGGAAAACAGGAAGGTGTATTATGCCTTTAATTCACGTTGCGTTGAGATTCAGCCATGAAAGAGCCTGATTCATTGAGGTTGAACCATGAATAAACTCAAACGGTTTTGGAGCAATCTGCGAACGAGCTTTTGGTTTGTGCCTTCACTGATTATTGCGGTCAGCATCGCCCTCGCGGTGGCTTTGATTGAAGCGGATTCCGCCGGGAGCGACCGATGGCTGGCCCAGTGGCCGCGCCTGTTTGGAGCCGGGGCGCAAGGTGGGCGCGACATGATGTCCACGATTGCCGGCTCGATGATGACCGTGGTGGGTGTCACATTCTCCATGATTTTGGTGGTGCTGACGCTGGCTTCGAGCCAATATACCTCGCGCATCCTGCGGAACTTCATGCGTAGCCGCGTCACCCAGGTTGTGCTCGGTATCTTCGCCGGCATTTTCACTTATTCACTGATTGTGCTGCGAACCATTCGTGGCGGCGATGAGGGCGCATTTGTTCCAAACCTGGCGGTGTTCTTTGGTTTCGTGCTGGCGCTCGGAGGTGTTGGCGCCCTTATGTTCTTCATTCACCATATTGCCTCTTCAATCCAGGCTTCCAGCATCATAGCCTCGGTCGCTCAGGAAACCATCGCGGCCATTGACCGGCTTTTTCCGGAAAAACTTGGACAAGAGCCGGACAAAGACGATGATTACCAAAAGTTACACCCTCTGGTCGCGCGGAATTGGCGTGGCGTCCCGGCCAAGGAGAATGGCTATATCCAGAGCGTGAATAACGCAGGGCTCCTACGTTTGGCACGGGACAGGAAAACCATCGTGCGGATGGAGCACGGCATCGGCGATTTCGTTGTCCGGAACACTACGCTGGCCTCACTTTCTCTGGAAGAAACGCCGGATGAGGAGACGATTACCGCCCTGCAGGCGACTTTCAGCATCAGCCGCCACCGCACGGTGGAACAGGACACGGCCTTCGGCATCAGACAGATCGTGGATGTGGCATTGAAAGCACTCTCCCCCGGCATCAACGATACAACAACAGCCGTAATGTGCGTGGATTATCTGACGGCGATACTGGCCCGGCTAGCTCCTCTACAAATCCCATCATTGTACCGCTACGAGGAAGGGGAACTGCGAGTGATTGCAAAGGGACCCAGCTTTGAAAGTTTGCTGGCCGAATCGTTCGACCAAATTCGAAGCAATGCCAAAGGCGATGTCGCCATCATGTTGCGGATGCTCGGCGCAATTCAAACCCTTACCAGTTTGACGGCCAGCCCACAACGCTGGCGGGCGCTCCGTGAACAAGTGGAATGGATCGCCGAATTGGCCGAACGCACCATCGAGTCCCCGCACGACCGGGCACGGTTTGAGAGCCGTCTGGCGCGTGTGCGCGAAACCCTCGAAACGGAGCCGGTCTTATTTGCAGAGGAAAAAGGAGAGAATCATCACCATTTGAAACCCGAAGCATTAAGGACCCCCTCAAAATGAAAACGCTCTCAAAGACGCCTGCTTTCCTGCCGTGCGCCGAATCCCTCGCGAGCGAGAACGCGAGGAATTTACGCCAGAGCGGTATCAACGAGGAACTCTTTGATGAGATCTCTGGCTTTGAGGCGCTATCAAACGAGCAACGCGGCTCAGCCGCCCGAGGTTTCAGTTATGAAGTGCAATGTGATATGGATGGATTTTATGGTTAAGACTAAGATAATTTGTACGCTTGGCCCAGTGTCGTCGAGCGAGATCGTGCTTAAAAAAATGATGCTTGCCGGTATGGATGTTGGGCGCCTGAATTTTTCCCACAGCAAGCCGCAAGAATTGCTTCATAGAATAGAACTCATTCGGCTTTTAAATACGAAATATCGCAGGCGAATAAAGCTTCTCGGCGACCTGCAGGGCCACCGCATAAGGGTAGGTGATCTTGTTGCTCCGGTTTTGCTTAAAAGAAACCAGATAGCGTGGCTTACCCAGCAAAAGATAAAAGGATCGCATGAAGAAATACCTTTTGATTATCAAGGCCCGTTAGGCGATATTAAGAACGGCCACAAAATATTCATAGATGACGGAAATATCGCTTTAGAAGTGATCGGCCGGGTTAAAAACAGCCTAAAGGTCAAGGTGGTATTCGGCGGCCTTCTTAAAAGACATAAGGGCGTAAATATTCCGGAGGCACGGCTGGAATTTGGCGGTATAAGTCAAAAGGATATAAATGATATATTCTTTTGTAAAAAACACGGTGTTGAATATATCGCGCAGTCATTCGTGTGCACGAAAAAGGATATCATAGATGTAAAAAAGGTGCTTGGAGGAGGTTCGCGGTGCCGGGTTATCGCCAAAATAGAGAATCGGGATGGTATAAAGAATATTGATGAAATAATTAATGTCTCGGACGGCATCATGATAGCGCGCGGAGATATGGGAGTGTCGTTGCCAGTTTACGAAATCCCCGTTATACAGAAGACAATTATCAAAAAATGCAGCCCCGCCGGAAAATTTGTTATAACTGCGACACAGATGCTGGAGAGTATGACCGAAAACCGCATCCCTACCCGCGCAGAGGTAAGCGATGTGGCCAACGCTATAATAGACGGGAGTAACTTTGTTATGCTTTCGGCTGAATCAGCTGTGGGGAAATATCCGGTTGAGACAGTTGACATGATGAATAATATAATAAAGTTCACTGAAAGTTATCTAAGAAAACTAATTTAGTTTTTGTACCTATGTATGGATTTCTTGGGCTGTCCGTTTTTTCATATAAGGAGGTGCGGCTATGTCTTGGAAATGGATTCTTATCGTAATAATTTTGTTGCTGTTAATTGTTTTCACTGCACAGAATTATGAGGCAGTCCAGATAAAGTTCCTTGTCTGGTCTTTTAAAAGTAGCTCTGCCATTAGTATCTTCATCAGCCTGGTGGTCGGATTTCTTATAGGCTTGCTTATGAAAAAAAGATTAACATAAGAGTAATTTGAACAATCGAAATAGTATACTGGCCCCCAGAAAACTGGACCAAAAAATCGGCAAAGTTAGATATAATTATATCCTATCCTTAAGCGGCTCCGAGGAGTGGGGTTAGCGAAAAAATAACCTCTCTGACTCTAGAATATTTGTGATAAAATAAAGTATCGGGTACATAATATTCTGTAAAGAAAGGAGTTAAAATCATGAATGATTATCTTTTTTCGGGTATTTTAATAGCTTCTATCTTTGCTGTCGGATGGATGCTTTATTTTTTTGTCGCAGTCTTAATTAAACGTCGGGGCACTGTTTCCTTAAAATTACTTAAGGTCAACGTGCTGCAGGTTAACAATGCAACCGATAAAACAGTTGAACTGCGAGCGTTGACGAGCGCAGCGAATTCTCCTACTGCCTGGAATTTACGCTGTGAAGTCAGGGAAAAGCTCCTGGAATTTCTGCAACAACGCTTTCCGGAATGTTTGCCGCGGATACGTATTGAAATGAATAGGGGGGAATCAAGTTGATACGAGCAGCGTTTTTATGGCAGCAATTTTGTTTGTCCTTTCGTGAGGACAGACCTATATGTGTGATTCTCTTAATTTTGTGGCTTTTGAGATGTATCAGCGGCCACACGGGGGTACATTCATATTCTGCTTGCCATCGCCATCATCGTGGTGCTGATCCGCATTATTTAAGGACGAAGGCCATTGTAGCCGTCTGGACCCTTGTAGGAGAAGGTGAGGTATTTGGAAAGAAGGTGGTCATCGGGTCCAGAAAATTTTACCAAACCTAACGATTCATTCAGTTGAAAAGATCTCGTAACCAATCATTTCAACCGCAAATTTACAAAAAGGAGTATCTGCTATGAAAAAGAAAAATATGAAAAAACTTTTACTGATTGCTATATTGTTCTTTGCAATGGGATGGGCTGGGTGTCCACATGATCGGTACGGCCGTGATGATAGGCGCGATAATGACCGTTATGAACGCGATGGCGGTGATGACCATGAGCACAATCAAGATACCGAACACCATTGGTAGGTCGGGGTTATAAAGGACAAAACATGCCTCCTGGTTTTGATTCTTGATAGACTTTTGTGAAAAAAAATATCCAGTGGGGTGGTAGAAACAAATAACATGAATGACGTAATGCCAAAAGGACTGAAAAATGAGTCACATACAAGTGATGTTTGACCCCAAAACAATAGCCCTGATCGGCGCAACTGAGAAGGAAGGCGCCGTCGGACGGACAATCTTGGATAACCTGCTCCGGTCCAAGGAGAGGAAAATATTTCCGATAAACCCCCATACGAGCAAGATATTGGATATGGAGAGCTATCCCTCCATCACAGGCGTTCCCGAACATGTGGATTTGGCCGTTGTGGCAACCCCTGCCCGGTCAGTGCCTGTAGTGGTTGAGGAATGCGGCCAGGCAGGCGTAAAGGGGATAGTCATAATCTCCGCCGGGTTCAAAGAGATCGGTAAAGAAGGCACACAATTAGAGAGCGAAATCGACCGGATCAGGAAGAAATATGAGATGCGGATTATGGGACCAAACTGCCTTGGTTTTGTGCGACCAGTTCTGGGCTTAAACGCGACCTTTCTTAGAGGCAACCCTCCGCCAGGGAATATTGCTTTTATTTCTCAGAGCGGCGCCCTCGGCAGCGCGATACTCGATTGGGCGGTCAGCGCGGGGATAGGCTTTAGCATGTTTGCATCACTCGGCTCCATGATCGATGTCGACTTTGGCGATATGATCGATTTCCTGGGAGATGACCAGGCCACCAGGAGCATCCTGATCTATATGGAGGGTGTGGGCAACGCGAGAAAATTTATGAGTGCGGCTCGGGCGTTCGCCCGCCGGAAACCAATTATTATTTTAAAGCCCGGCAGATTCGCGGAGAGTGCAAGGGCAGCCCATTCCCACACCGGCGCTATGGCAGGGGACGACAGGGTATATGAAGCAGCCTTCAGGAGGGCTGGCGCCGTGAGGGTCGGAGAAATCGCGGAACTCTTCGATGCAGCCAAGGTTCTTGATTCGAAAAGGTTGCCGGCCGGCCCGAGACTCGCCATAGTAACGTCTGCCGGCGGGCCCGGCGTGATGGCCACCGACGCTCTTATCCACCTGGGCGGGGAAATGGCGGAACTCTCTGAGGAGAGCATGAAGAAACTTAACGCATTTTTGCCGCCCTACTGGAGCAAAGCCAACCCTGTTGACCTGCTGGGAGACGCAACCGTCGAAAAGTTTACGAAAGCTCTCACCATCTGCCTCGATGATCCCATGGTGGACGCAGTGCTCGTCATTTACGTGCCTATGGACTCTGCCCCTTCTACTCAGCTTGCGCAAGCTGTAGCCGATAGTGCGAAAACCGCCTCAAAGCCTGTCATCGCAACGTGGATGGGGGCAAACGATGTCCAGGAAGGGAGACACATTTTTATTGAGAACAATATCCCGGCCTACGATACGCCGGAGGAGGCTGTCAGAACTTATGTGAATATGTGCAAGTATAAAAGGCATCTCGACCAGCTCTATGAGACCCCTGACGAGTTGACGGCACACAAAGCGCCCGCGAAAGATCACTTGAAAGAACTTCTCAAGATGGCCCTCAAGGAAGGACGAACGCTTCTCAATGAGGAAGAGTCCAAGGATTTTCTCATGAGTTATGGTATCCCGGTTACAAAGGCGCATGTCGCTCAAGGCCCCAAAGCAGCATTGGACATGGCAGAAAAGTTAGGATACCCGGTCGTCATCAAGATTGTTTCGCCTGATATTTCTCACAAAAGCGACGTCGGTGGCGTCATCATGGGAATAGATTCAAATACGGCCTTGAAAGAAGCGTATGAGAAGTTGATGCAAAGGGTAAAGAAACGCGCGCCGGAAGCGACCATAATGGGTGTAGCCGTCGAAAAAATGATCATTGATGTCGATTACGAGCTCATCCTTGGGTCCAAAAAAGATAAAGATTTCGGTTCGGTCATCCTCTTCGGGATGGGAGGGACGATGGCCGAGTTCATTAAAGACTTTTCGATCGGGCTTCCGCCGCTCAACCGGACATTGGCAAAAATGTTGATACAGGACACCAAGGTGTACAAAATGCTCCAGGGCTTTCGGGGCAAACCGGCAGCGGATTTTGAAGGGCTCGAGGAAATTCTCGTCAATTTTTCTAATCTGATCGTCGATTTTCCCCAACTAGCTGAAATCGACATAAATCCTCTTGCCATATCGAATGGCAAAGCCTCCGTCCTTGACGCACGAATCATAATTGACAAGAATTATGACGCTACCTGCCGGGCGAACTATCCTCACTTGATTATTACTCCCTATCCGACCAAGTACATCACACCCTGGCAACTCGCGGATGAGACCAAAGTGCTTCTGAGGCCAATACGCCCTGAAGACGAGCCCGCTGAGCACGAGATGCTTTCTTCGTTGTCTAAAGAAACATTGAGGACCAGGTTTTTCTCCACTATCAAAGATATCTCCCATGAGTGGCTTATCCTTTTCTGTAATATCGACTACGACCGGCACATGGCGATAGTTGCGGAGGTGGAGGAAAATGGAAAGAAAAGCATGATAGGGGTTGCAAGACTTATTATGAACCAGGACCTGACGTCCGGCGAAGTGGCCGTCCTCGTGCAGGATAAGTTCCAGGGGAAACACCTTGGAACTAAATTTGTAGAGGTGCTCATCGAGATAGCCAGGGAGAGAGGCCTTGAGGATGTCCGGGCAGATGTTCTTACCGAAAATGAAAGCATGCTCAAGGTCTTCAGGCGGTTGGGATTTTCAACTCATCGGGTTCCCGGCGGCACGAGTGAAGCCGTGTTGAAGTTGAAAGAACAAGGGGCTCCGGGAGAATGAACAGATGAGTGGTGTGTTGTCCAGACTTTTCCCCCGGGACGGACTCGAACCGCCGCCCAGGTGGTTAACCGCCACAACCTATTGCTCTTATGTTTTTAAGTTTGTTTGGAAAAATTAGCTTTCGGTAATGGTTCACTTTTAGTCTGTTTTAGGCTGGCCACTTTACAAAAACTATACAATTTAAGTCTTGAGAGGTTAAGGTATTTTTTCCTCCAACCCCGCTCCTAAAATGGGTTTTTTTATTGCTTGGGAAATGGGGTAGAAGCAAGGTCAAAAATTGCTCTTATGGACGAATTTCTTGAATTCTTTTTATTAGGGTGTAAAATCGAAACCAAAAACAATAAAAACCAAAAGAAATTTTATTCAATATGGTATTAAGGGAAAGAGTTTTAAATTTAATAGGTAAATGTGTAAATGTATGTAATGAAAAATATCGTACGGGTCATGAATTCTCATACATGCCTCCTCTCCTTTCTAAAAGTGAGATAATAAGACCTGTTATGAACCCACAAAATAAAGGACACGAAGTACCAACCAAAAGGGTTGTGCTTATAAAGGAAAAAGTTGGGATTCTCACACTGGGAATTTTGGTCAAAACCTTTATATTTGGCTACTTCTTTGACTATCTGTTATATCCATTCGTAATTTGGAAAATGGGACTCATCAAAGGCGGCCTCATGATGACAGTTCTTTCTGGTCTTGTTTACTATCTATTATTAATTTTTTACGACTGGTCACAAAGAGATTGGCTCGGCATTGAGGCAATCAAGGGGCTGAAGGACTACAGCGGCACTAGTAAGTTTCGCAGGTTCACTTCCTGGATTCTCCGCAAAAGTGACGCGGTTGTTTTGCTTTTTCTTTCGATGAGATACGATGCCTTTATTATCACCGCATACATGCGTCACGGCAATCATCAATATAATGGCTTGGGCAGGCGGGATTGGAAGATATTTTTTTCGAGTCTTATAATTGGCAACATTTACTGGTCCTTTACCGTATTCATGGGGGTGTCGTTTGTTGAATATGCTTGGAAACACTTTTTCAAATGAACAGAGCTGTAAAAATTTTAAATTTTTTTTTTAGACATACGAAGCCGACAATTATGAGCATGAAAAGGCCCAACCAACCTTTTTCTTGGATTAATTCGAAGCTGGTAGTGAGGGAGACGAAAGAATTTTCCGTCCCGAAAGGAGGGAAGACAATGACCTTAATAAACCGGTTTAACGCCTGTTTGATGCTCTTGTTTGTTTTTTCCATTCCGGTTTATGGCCCAGCACTTGCTCAGGGAAATCAGCCTGCCATTAGTAAAAAGTTTTCCCCATCCGTTGTTTCCATCATCACCTACACTCCAGACGGTAAGCCGCTCGCACAGGGAAGCGGCTTTTTTATCAATCAGCAAGGAGATGTTATCACCAACCGGCATGTGCTTGAAGGTGCGGGCCGGGCAGAAATAAAAACTGCTTCCGGGAACCTCTTTCCTCTGGAGGCAATTCTTGCTGAGGACGAAGAGGGAGACCTTATCAAGTTCTCAGTGAAGATTCCTGCCCAGGAAGTGATTCCCCTGTCTCTTAGTGAATCCATTCCCGAGGTCGGGGAAAAGGTTATTGTCATCCGAAGCCCCCTCGGCCTTGAAAATGCTGCCTCTTATTGCATTGTCTCTGCGGTTCGGGACATTCCCGCATTCGGAAAAATCCTTCAGATAACCGCTCCAATCTCTCCCGGTTCAAGCGGAAGCCCGGTAGTAAATATGAAAGGTGAGGTTCTTGGGGTTGCCACCTTCCAAAGAGTTAAAGGCCAGAACCTTAACTTTGCCCTGCCGGGTGAGAGAATAAATAAGTTGATAACATCCAAAGCCAAGACAGTTGCCGAATGGAATGCCAAACTACAAACAGAAGGCATACCTGAGGCAGAAGGACTTTTTAAAAAAGGCCTATCGTATTATTTGGCTGAAGATTATGAAAAAGCGATTCCTTATTTTGAAAAGGCAGTACAAAAAAATCCTTTTTCTGCAGGAGCATACTTTTGCCTGGGAACGGCTTATGACTATCTCGGCCGTTATCAGGAAGCAGTAGAAGCTTACAAACAGGCCATCCGCCTTAAACCTGATTTGGCCGAAGCCCATTGTAACCTGGCCTTGACTTATGCCCACCTCGACCGCTATCAGGAAGCAGTAGAAGCTTACAAACAGGCTATCCGCGTTAAACCGGAATATGCCGAGGCGCACTATGACCTGGGCGCAACCTACCTCATACTTGGAGACAAAGGCTCAGCACTGGAGGAATATAAGATTTTGAAAGATTTGGATAAAGAAAAAGCAAATAAATTGTATAACTTTATATATAAGTGAGGAGAAGGAGGAGGCAAAAAAATATTTATCTTAGCTATGACAATGATGGTTTCTCAAATGAAAGCGATGCAAGCCAATAGGCCTCGAAGTCGAACAGGGTTGTCCCGTTTCTCAGTATATGGAGTCTCGTGTTTGACAGAATCTATAAATTGTTCCCGGTGGCTACGATACCTTCAGGTGTGAGACCGATACCAAATACGCCTTGAGGTATTCCGTTCGCCTTCGAAATTTGCTTTTAGAACCTAATAAGTGCTATTATAAATTTTTTTTTCAGAAATAACTACTCGAAAGAATAATCATGGCTGCCATGGAAATCATTACTGTGGAAGAAAAATCGGAATTAAAGGACTTCATTGACCTGCCCTGGAGGATCTATGCTGGGCACCCCAACTGGGTTCCTCCCCTCAAGAAAGAGGTTCGCCGGTTGCTGGGCCCCCGCAGTCACCCTTTCTGGGAGTTTTCCGAGCGTATCCTCTTTCTGGCCCGACGCGGTTCGGAGACGGTGGGAAGGATCGCGGGCATCATAGATCGCCATTATAACCGGTTCCACAACGAAAAGATGGGCATTTGGGGATTCTTCGAATGCGCTGACGATCCTGAGGCTGCGGCGGCTCTCTTTGCTTCGGTGGAGACGTGGGTTCACCAGAAGGGCATGACCTTCTTGAGAGGCCCGCTTAGCCCGTCCACCAATTACGAGGTGGGCTTGCTCATTGAGGGCTTCGAGTATCCGCCTGCTTTGATGATGACTTACAACCCGCCGTACTATCCAAGGCTGGCCGAATCGTGCGGTTTCACCAAAGAAAAGGACCTGCTGGCTTTCCTGATAGACGGCGATTACCGCCTTCCCGAGTGGATGGACCGTCTTGCTGAAAAGATAACCAAAAAAAAGGGCGTCCACATCAGGCGCTTTTGTCCAAAAGAAGAGGACGCTGAGTTTGCCCTGATCAGGGAGATATACAATGCCTCCTGGTCCGGTAACTGGGGTTTCGTCCCCCTGAGCGATGAGGAGATGCGAGACATTCAGAAGAGCGTGATGACCTTCGCGGATCCCGACCTAGCTTTTTTCATCTATTACGAGGACGAACCAGCGGCGGTCTGCGTAATCTTCCCCGACATCAACCCTTTGCTCAAACGCCTCAACGGCCGGATCGGCCTGCTGGGTTTGCTCAAGGCGCTTATCTATCGCCGGGAGATCAAGGGATTGCGGTTGTTGATGTTCGGGATCAAAGAAAAGTATCGACAACTGGGGCTTCCCATGTTGGCCTTCCACCACATATATGAGATCGCGAGGAAACAAAAGAAATATCAGTATCTGGAGATGGGCTGGACCCTGGAGGACAACGAGTCGATCAACTCTCTGATAGAGGAAGCCGGCGCAAAGAGATACAAGAAATATCGAATATTCAGAAAGCCCTTATGACTAGAAAAGCAAGCGAACGAGTAAATCAAACACCTCTTCTCGCGGTGATGAGATGGCTGGCGGGGATTGCGGCCGGATGCGCCCACAAAACGCCCAGGCTCTGCGCTCCAATGCAGCCCGATGGATGGAGTGCCCAGCCCATCGCGATCGTGTGTCGTTTTGCCCCCGATGCCGACTTGGATCCCGCCACCAGAACACCCGTGGGGGACGAGGGATATTACCTCTATATACTGAACGAAGCTGCCAACTGGGACCACAGCGATCCGAAATCGATTCTCTTCTCAATTTGGCAGCGTCCGTGGGCGCATAGTTGGCTCATCCTGGAAAGTCCCCAGGATCGTCTGGAATGCGGCCACACCGGTGACTTCGGACAAACGAGACCGCGTTATCATGAGGGCGTGTTTCAGAGAATTCGGAATGGGGATCCTAATTCTATCGCTTACTTGTGGCAGACGATGTCCGACGGCCAATTCCAGACCGGCAAACCCAATCGCCCCCCTTCGTTCGTCTGGCGAATGCCCATTACCCGGCGTCGGCATCAATTGATCTATGAATACGTGATGCACCGGAAGTACGACCAGTTCGGCGTGAGGAGCAACAACTGCACCGATATGGTGATAGAAGCAGCGGCGCTGGCGGGCATTAACCTGATCCACCGCATTCGCCTCACCTTGCCGCCGGAAACGAAGGTTTGGGGTCGGATGGCGCGTGTCTGGACGGATCCCCAATACCGCATACTGGAGTACGGCACACCCGACGTTCTGGAAGTGGATCTGCGCCAGCTTGCCCAGTTAGGAATCGGGAGTGATGTCACGGAATTGTACCTGACTTTGAAGCGGTGACGATCGCGCTGATGCTTGGGCGTATCGTGTGGAATTGATCCAACTGACGAATTGTCATAAAAGGTGAACGAATGGCATTGCAGCAGAGGTCTGACATAACAGCTGAGCAACGGGTTTCTACCCTCGGTTTCGTCTGGCGGCCTGAGGAGATCACCTTATCGGTGATTCAAATGGCTCAGCGGACAGGGAGCAGGGCTGTCTTCGATTTTTCCACGATAGGGGTGGACGGGTTACGTTCTTTCTTACGAAATGCTGACCCTGCCGACCACGTTAGGGATATCAAGATTTCTCTCCCTGCCTTGATTGATCCATCTTTGGGGCGGTTACTGAAGGAGACAAGGGTTCATGACATCTGGGTAGAGTGCCACCCCCAGTTTTTTCAAGGAGATCCTTCCATATTTCTACAGAGATTGAAGGAATTGTCGGAAGACCATTGTTGCTTTCCCATCATCGGAAACTTGGATCTCCTGGCAGCGATTTTGAAGGATAGATCGGATATTGGGCGCATCGTCCTGAAAGGATGCGAAGCCTCTGGATTCGTGAGTGGTGAGACGACCACGGTTCTCTATTCAATGGTCAAGGAACTGCTGCGCACATCAAAGCCTCTCGACATCCTCATCTGGGGAGGCGTCTCCACCCCTGAGGCGGCAGCGGCATTCCTGTCCACAGGGGCGGCGGGGATCGTCTTCGAGAGCGTCCATTGGCTGACAGACCTGGTGGCCATTGATGATCTCCAACACCAGCGGCTCTCAAAGCTCCGCCTGGATTCTACCGATCTGGTTGGCCTGGACCTGCAGGTTCCTTGTCGCCTTTTCAACAAAGGAAACTCTCGCGCGTTCAAGGAGATCAAGATGCTCGAGGACTCGCTGCTCGGAGCAGAGATCACGGAAGAAAGCCGCCGGTTATTCGTTAGCCAGGTGCATGCCAGGGCCCTCCACCCTCTGGAGAGCCATTTCGGTCAGGACGAGGTCATCCCTCTGGGCGTGGAAGCTGCCTTTGCTGCGTCGTTCGTTGAGCGTTTTGGGGCCGGAACCGAGGAGGCCGTGAAGGCCTTCATGGACGAAATTCGTAACGTATGCAACCTGGCTGAGGCAAAAAAGAATTGCTTTCTGGACAGCCCTGTAGCCAGAGAGATGGGAACCCTATACCCCTTTATCCAGGGCGCCATGTCCTGGATCACCGATGTCCCGAAGTTTGCATCGAGAGTTGCCGATGCCGGTGGATTGCCAACCATCGCCCTTGGCCTGATGGACGCGGAGGCCCTTGACCGGAGGCTGGGACGCCTGCCGGAGATCATGGGGGGACGCCCGTATGCAGTGAATGTCGTCTCTTTGACAGAGAACCCGTTCAGGGAGACCCATCTGGCCTGGATAATGAAACAGAAACCCCATTTTGTCGTGATCGCAGGTGGCGATCTTTCCCCCTTAAGAGAATTGATAGAATGCGGCATAGGGGTCATGTATATCGCTCCCGATGAGGCCTTGTTGAGGCTCGCCCTTGAAGCGGGCGTCCCCTACGTGGTCTGCGAGGGGTATGAGGCCGGCGGCCACATTGGGCAGCATAGCACGCTCACCCTTGCTCAAATGGTGCTGGATCTGAAACGGCGCACGCCATCCCTGTTCCAAAACTGTCGCGTGATCCTTGCAGGGGGAATCTTTAATCGGGAGACCGCATTCTTTGCCGCCATGCTGGGCGCGGACGCCATCCAGATGGGCACCGCCTACCTGGCCACCCGGGAGATCGTTGAAACGGATGCCTTAACAGCGCTCTATCAGCGGATGGTCCTGGAATCGCCCCCCGGGGGAACGGCGGTGTCGGGCCAGCACACTGGGCTTCTTGTGCGGTCCTTGAGGAGCCCGATAGTGGAAGCTATTTTATCCCTGGAAAGGGAGTTTGCAGCGGGTCACCAGGACGAGGTCTCGTTCCGGAAGAGAATGGAGGAGATGGCTGCGGGGAGCCTCTTCACTGCGGTCCGAGGCATGGACAGGCCGGGCGGGGTGGCTCTGGATGAGCGGGGCTGCCTGGAACGCGGGCAATTCATGAGTGGGGCCTGCGCCGGCCTCATCCGTGAAGTCCGGAAGCTGCAGTCCTTTCACCGCGAGCTGGCCGAAGGTCCTCTCTTGCTGCATCAGCCCGTTGTGGGGTCGATCGAGAAAACCCCGGAAACTCCATCTTCCGGGGTCGGCCGCGGACTGAAGCGAGTCGCCCCCCACAGAGACGATCGTGAAAGGATTGCCATCACCGGGATGAGCATACTGAATGCCCTGGGGCAGAGTCCTGAGGAAGTCTGGACTGCAAGCCTGGCCATGAAAAGCGGAATTACATTGGTTCCGCCTTCGCGGTGGGATCACGCGCTTTTTTATGATCCCCGCCCGCAGGTTCCGGACAAGACCTATTGCAAGGTGGGCGCCTTCTTAGACTTTCCTATCTCCCGTAATGAACTCGGGATTCCTCCCCATGATTTCCGGACCATGACCACGGCGACAAGGATTACCATGTGGCTGGCGGACAGGGCCATCCGGGCATCCGGCATCCTGGAGGCAGACATCCCACGCGAAAGAATCGGCGTCCTCATCTCCCAGAACTCGGGAGAGGCGGCAGGGACCCTCACCAATATCATCATCAGGGCACACGTTCATGACATCCTCACCGCCGTCAAAAGGGCCGTTCACCTCACGCCGAATCAGGAGAGCGCCATCGAACAGGAGGTAAAGTCCGGACGGATGGCTCCGGATGACACCACGCTGCTGGGCAGACTCAACTGCGCTGCGCCCGGCTTCATCTGCAACCGGTATGGATTCATGGGTCCCAGCTATTCTGTCTCCGCAGCCTGCGCGACCTCACTGGTGGCACTTCACAGCGCCATCCAGATGATCCGGGCCGGCATCATCGATGCAGCCATCATCGGAGGGGGAGAGGATAATCTCACACACTTGCATTTTCTGGAATTCTCCGCCCTTGGCGTACTGTACGGGATGTCCGGTCAGGAAAGACCCGCTCACGAGACCTCCCGTCCCTTCGATGCTGAAAGAGACGGGATGGTCCTCGGCGAAGGCGGGGGAATGATCGTCATCGAGAGGGAAAGCCTGGCCCGCGCACGAGGGGCGCGTGTCCACGCCGTTATCACCGGCATGGGAGCGAGCAACAATCATCTGGGCATGGTGGAGCCCGCCAGTGTCACCCAAGAGATGGCCATCCGCGCCTCATTCCGCGAATTGCCCTATGGGCCCGATACAGTGGACTTGGTGGAATGCCATGCCACGAGCACCCGGCAAGGGGACGTGGAGGAGGTCCGTGCCCTGAAGACGTTCTTTAATTCCTCCAATCGCACCGTGATCACCTCATTCAAATCCCAGATCGGACACACACTGGGCACCTCGGGCATCAACAACCTCATTCGAGGCGTCACGGCCATGAAGGCAGGTGTTTTTCCGCCCACCCTCAATTACACGCATCCAGATCCGGAAATCGACATAGAAGGATCGGGGCTCCTCATCGCCCCGGAGCCGCTTGATTGGGAAGGCAGGGACACCCGGCCAAGAAGGCTTCAGGTCAACGCCTTCGGGTTTGGGGGTTCCAACTACGTCGTGCAGGTGGAGCAGGCCATGGATGAAGCGGATATGGTCCTGGTCTCACTTGGCAGAGAATCCGGTTTCAATAGAGAGAAAGGAGGTGGCTCTCCCGCGATCCAGGGCGTCTCTTTCTTCCGGACGGAGATGGACGGCCGTAAGTTCCGGATGGCCGTTGTGGCGCAATCCGACGAGGAGGCTCTCACGGTCATAGAGAGTTCGGCCTCTCTTGCCGAAGCCGGAATCGTCTCACCTAAGGTGTTGAGGTCTCTATCGCAACAGGGGATTTTCATGAGCCGCGAGGATCTGCCGGCCCTACCGCTCGCCTTGGTATTTCCCGGACAGGGTTCACAGTATGGAGGAATGGGGCGTGATCTCTATGAGTCCTTTCCCGTCATCAAGGAGTGGATGGATCGGGCTGCGGCTGCAGCGGACTTCGACCTTCTTCATTTAATGTTCCACGATCGAGAGGAGAACCTTCAGAAGACCCGATGGCAGCAACCCGCCATGTTCGCCGTGGAACACGCCATGGCTCGATACCTCACCACCCTGGGTATCCACCCCGCGGCCATGGCCGGCCATAGTTTAGGCGAGTTGACCGCCTTATGCCTGGCCGGTGTCTATTCTCCCGAGGAGGGGTTTCGAATCGTGAACAAGAGAGCCCTTTGCATGGACAAGGCAGCTGCCATGGACGTGGAACCCGGCATCATGGCGGCCGTGGACGTCCCCCTGGATCTGGTGAAAGAGATGATCCGGGGACGGGAGGAGGTCCACATCGGCAATATCAATTCACCGAGCCAGGTTGTCCTGAGCGGCAGCACCGAGGCGGTCAAGGATCTGTGCAAAAGTTTGAAGGAAATGGGCTACCGGGCCACCCTCCTGCGGGTCAGCATGGCCTTCCACTCTCCTATCATGAGGGTCATCCATGACGAGCTTGAGGCGTACATTGCCTCCATTCCAATTCATTCCCCGCAGGTTCCCGTCATCTCCAACACGACCATGTTACCGTATCCATCAAATCCCGGTGAGATCAGGCAAATCCTGATGGCCCACCTGGAAAATACCGTCCATTGGATGAATAATGTCCAGGCCCTTTGGAATGACTATGGGGTCAGGCTCTTCGTGGAGGTGGGTCCCGGCGAAACATTAAGCAATCTCATCGCAGACACGCTTCCTGAATCGGTATGTCTCCCGACGTGCTTTTCTTCCGCAGAGGGTCTGGCGTACAAGACCGCTCTTGCGCAGCTCTTCGTTCAAGGTCATCTGAAGGTTGAAGGAGAACCGAGGTTTGTTTCCCTCTCTGCATTCAGAAAAACTCCCGTTATCAAATCCATGCTTGTGGATTCCGGGTATCCCGAAGACCGGAAGCAGGTCTCTCCCGAGAAACCGGCATCCCCTCCGGGACAGGCCTTACCTGTCTCCGCTGAGGCGCCTGAGGTACAAGATCTGATGGAGAGAATTATTCGAATCATCATGGATGCTACCGGATTCGAAAGAGACGAGATTAAACCCGATATGGAGCTCAGAAAGGACCTCTCCATCCGATCCAGCCGCCTTCCCATCATCATGGATGCTGCGGAACGCCAATTCGGGATCACTATCGAATTGGAGGATTTTATAGGCGTCCGTACCGTGAAGGACATCGCCCAGAGGATCTCCAAGATAATCGCCAGGCAGGAAGGTGCCGGCCTGCAGCCAGCCGCCAAGGCTGTTGACCCCGACCCCGTGCGGGATGAAATCCTGAAGTCCTCAGAGAATGAGGCGAGCTTAAAGCGGCTCGTATTCAACCACGTCACTGTAAAGTTGGCGGCCTCTATTCCCATGGAATTGAGGCCAGGCGAGTCTGTCCTTCTTCTCTCACCTGACAGGGATGATGAGATTGCCGGAAGTGCAGGGGATATCCTCCGACTGGATCATGGGGTTGACACGTTTCCAATGCTATTCATGCACGGGAACTCCGGTCCTGGCGAAGAGGGTCACGACATCCGAACCGATGAAGGGGCCTCCGCAGCTGCAGAGAGAATAGCGGGCCTGTCGCCACTTGCAGGGGTGATCATCACCTTACATCAAGGCGGGTCGGGAAGGTTAAGAAGCATGGCGGATGTTTCGCGGCTTCTCAGGGGGTTTTTTCTCCTTCTGAAGACATTTCTTCAATCACCGGCAAAAAAATTCGTGGTGCTGATCCATTCCCGGGAAGATACTGAAACTCTCAATCATCTGCTGGCGGAAGGGATGCTCGGACTATTCTTAAGCGCAGCGGCGGAATACCCATCGGTCCTGTTTCGCACCGTGGAAATCGACAGGGATACCGACCTTCGCGTTGCGCTGCGCGGTGCTCTGGACAGAGGATGCGCAGTGGTTGAGATTATTCATCGTGATGAAAGGGTTTTCACTTCGGCGGGGCACTTAGCCCCATCGGTTTTCAAGAATTATTCAAGCCTGAATCTGAGTCCAGGAGACGTTGTCGTCATGTCCGGGGGCGCAACCGGGATTAGTGCTCACCTGGCCCGCGGCCTTGTCCCCTTCAATCCCCGCTTGGTTTTTCTGGGGAGGACCCCTCTAAAGCCCGCCAAGCCGCGCCCCGAAAATTCGGCTTCTGAAGCGTTCCCTTTCGACCACAGAGCATCGGAGATTGCTCGGACCCTTGCGGATTTGCGCTCCTCAGGGATCGAGGCAACATACCATACTTGCGATGTGACTGACCCCGAAGCGGTCCGTGCGGTCTTGGGTGAGGTTGCAAACCGCTATGGCAGGATCGACGGGATCATTCACGGCGCCGGAGTCCTCAGGGACGGTCTTTTGAACGAAATGACCCCGGATGATTTTTCCATGGTCACGGATGTCAAATTTCTCGGTGCTTGGAATCTATTCTCAACTGCGAAAGGGGCAGATTTGAGGTTTTTCGTGGGCCTCTCCTCGGGGGCCGCGATTCTGGGGAATCCTGGCCAGGCAAACTACGCTGCAGCCAACCGGATGATGTCTGCATTACTCAGATACCTCCGCCAAAAAAACGACACCATCCGATTTAAGGCTTTGATGCTTCCCCCGGTCGAGGGGGAAGGCATGGCCGATGATCCGGAGGTCCGGGGGCTGATGAAGCGGAAGGGCGCGGCGTACATCCATGTCAATGAGGTTGCGGGGTTGTTCTGCCGGGAGCTCTGTGTAGCCCCGGCCGACGACGATTGGGTGATGTTCATGAGGAGACTGCCAACCGTGAAGACGGCACTGCTCAATGATACAACCCGTCCTTCGCTCAAAGGAGAACTGGATGGCGGCACCGTGTCCTTCAGCCTCGAAGACTTTCCCATGATAGAAAGGATCTCTTACCTGGACATCCGCCGGGAACAACTGGAGGCCTTCAGATCCTTCTCCCGTGAGGAGGATCTTTGGATCGCCGATCACAGACCTTTCAAGTTCATCGAGCATCCTCTGGTCTCAGCCGTCATGGTTTTGGAGACATTCATGGAAGCCGCGCGGATACTATATCCCCACCTGCAGGTTCGAGGAGTTCGCCAGGTGCAGTTCATGGACATGATCCAGTGTCCTCCTGAGGTTCCGCGGCCTTCCAGGATATCCTGCCGCCGATCCGGCGATAGCCTTCGGGAGGTAGTGTGCGAGTTATCTCTATCAACGCAGGATATCTCACCCACCGGGAGATTGACCGACCGCTTCACCCCGCACTGCAAGGGCCACGTGATCCTTGATGGCGGGGGAGAATATCTCGGGCAGGGGCCCCCGGATTTTCCTGTCCGGCTGAATGAACTGCGGACGGGCTCTATGGATCATAAAAAAGTGCTTAAATGGTACAAAGACCACAGCGGCCTCGAAGGCAGGTACCGTGTGATGGAGTTCCTTGACGGTGCAGGGTCAGGGGTGGTGCGAGGCCGAACCACCTACCGGGAGACAAGTGATTTCGCACATCCACGGAACACCCGGTACCAATACTCTCCCTACCTTTTAGAGGCCCTTTTGCAGTTGGTTAACTTCTACATCGGCGCAACAAATCCATCGGAGCACCGATCGATGATTCCCATAGAGATCGGGGAGATGAGGTTTTTGCGAAAATGCCGGGTGGGGGAACAGATAACCCTGGAGGCCCGCATGCGGGCGCAAGACGAAGAAGGCTACGCATGGGACGCCAGAGGGATTGACGATCAAGAGCGCCCCATCATGCAGGTTTATGATATGCGGATGCACTGGTTTCGGACTGAGCCTTAAGGTCTCAGAAAGTGCGCCGTTTTTTTGAGAAAGGTGGAAGTAAAGGTGACAAGGGATTGCCAAGAAATAACGGTCCATGTTGCGGGTTTCGTTCATCAAAGGGGCCCAGTCTTCTGTGCATCCATGCCATGTGCCACCGAAACCTTCAATGGAGGCGGGACGACCGAGGCAGGAGATAAGCACCGTCTTGTCTCCTGCCTGCTGGATCGCATGGTGGTGATGGAAGGTTCTCTTTGGAAATACTGTCATTCGGCCAACAGAGATGCTTTCCCGATTCAGGTGGTCCGCGGCCCGCTTGGCAAGCCCCACCTCCTGTTGGGAGAATATAGGGGTCCGGCCATCTCCTTCAGCGAGGGTGGAGGAAAAGTCTGGGCCGCTCTCTGTGGAGATGAGTCTGATATCGGCATTGATGTGGCAGTGACCGATGAATTCCGCAGAGAATATCCCTTGCGCCGGGTCTTCCATCCACAAGAACTTCAACATGCCTTAAGGTTGGCGGGCGGGAATTTGGCAAAGGCATTGGCACTGCTCTGGTCTATCAAGGAAGCCGTTGTCAAGGCACTGGGATGCGCATTCCATCTCGTGGATCCGCGGCAAATCACCGTCTACCCATCGGCAGGGGGGGCGTTAGGGGAGAACGGCGGGTACACCTTTCCGGTGGGCTTATCAGGAAATGCCCTGGTGCGGTTTCCCATAGCTGCCGGCCGGTCCTTATGGGTACGTTCGCTTCCTCAGAAGAAGATGTGGCTTTCCATCGCCCTTTTGAATCGGAGACCGACATACCATGGATAACCTTACCTGCAATTGCGTGCCGCGGTTAGACGGAGTGTCGGCGGCAGAACTTGGACGGCTTTTCCCGGAGCCTTCTATCACCGCCCCCCTTCTTTCTCTGTTGCAAGAATCGGGTATTGACGGTTTTAACCTGCGCAGCATCGTGGTGTTAAAAGATGATGCTCCTATTCTCTTATTGCCGTTGTTTGAAACCCGCTTTGATTTGTCCACTTTTGTGGAGGGATGGATCAAAAAATCGCTGAAAGTGGCCGGCCGTCTCATCCCCTCGATTTTTCAACCCCGCATTTTGAGCGTGGGGTCGCTGGTAGGGGAATGGAGTGAAATCGGGATTGATCCACAAATCGATGAGGGTACCCTTGAGGCGGCATGGAAAATGTCCTTGGGTGCCTTGCAAACGCTCGCGGCCGAACTTAAAAGCGACCTTGTGGCGCTTTACAACTTTAATCAATACGGCAAACTTCCGGGAGAAGTATTCAAAAAATTCAACCAGGTGCACTATCGGGCTTGCGCCCGACTGCCGATCAATTTTAACAGCATGGAGGAATACCTTAGCCGCCTTTCAAGGGTCGCGAGAAAAGACCTGCGCCGCAAAATGCGGGTTGCCCCCGAAGTCCGGGTAATCCGAAGCCGCACTATTTCTCCTTTTTTGGACAGGATCTACAGGCTTTATCTGGAAACAGTGGAACGCAGCCCCATGGCGTTTGGCGTGCACAACCGTTTGTTTTTTGAAAAAATCTGTGAGAAAATTCCAGACGCCGAGTACACGCTCTATTTTGTGCAGGAAGAACTCGCCGCTTTTAACCTTCTTGTCGTAAAACAACAAGGGATGGTGGATGAATATTTCTGCATGGATTACGGACTCGGCCGCAAATACAACCTTTATGTTTTGTCCTGGCTCGAAAATGTCCGCACCTGCGTGGAACGAAAAATTCCTCTCTATCAGGCGGGACAGGGCGCGGAGAAAACCAAAGCGCATCTGGGGGCGACGTTAATCCCGAGCTATATTTTATTCAAACACCGCCAACCCGTGATGGACCGTTTTCTTATGGCGTGGCCGGCGGTGAACGAGAAGGTCCTCCGCCACATCGGGTTCTGGCCCGCCGTTTCTCCTCGCGCGGCATCGGGATGTACGGGTCCAGGACCGGCAGAAACACAGCCTTGTTCGACGCCTTGATCCGGCGGGACTGAACTCAGGCGGAGAGAGTGTTTTCAACGACCGAAGAAGTCCTGATGTAATAACTTTCAATATGTTGCCCTATAGATAGAGAGGCGAAAGGGAAATTCGTGACCGAAGAAACTGAATACGCAATCGAAGTCGACAAACTGACGAAGCGCTACGGAAATTTATCGGCAATCAACGACATATCGTTCACCGTCAGTAAAGGCGAGGTGTTCGCTCTCCTGGGCCCGAACGGCGCCGGCAAGACTACTACCGTCGAGATCATCGACACAATCCGCATTCCCACGTCGGGAAAAGTGACCCTTTTGGGAATGGACATCACGAAGAAGAAGCACGATGTCGTCCGCCGCATCGGCGTCCTCCCGCAGGGGTTCAGTTCGTTCGACAGGATAACGGTCAGAGAGACCTTACAGTACTACTCGCGGCTTTTCTGCTGCAGGAACACCGATATCGACGGGCTGATAGATCTCGTGAATCTCAATGACAAGACCAAAGAGCAGTACAAGAACCTCTCTGGTGGCTTGAAGCAGCGTCTCGGAATCGCGATTGCGCTCGTAAATGACCCCGAGGTCGTGTTCCTCGACGAGCCGACGACAGGACTCGATCCCCGCGCAAGGCACGAAGTATGGGAAGTACTGCTGGGCCTGAAGAAGAAGGGGAAAACGGTATTTCTCACCACGCACTACATGGAGGAAGCGGAACTTCTTGCAGACACGGTCGCCATCATCTCGAAAGGGAAGATAATCGCCATGGGCTCCCCCGAAGAACTCATCGAACGCAACGCAAATTACCTGCTTCTCAGGTTACAGTCCGTCGATGAAAAAGTTTTTAAAATCGTCCGCGAAATGGGCTTCGAGCCGGTCCTTGACAACCACAAAAATATCGCTGTCAGGGTGGCGCACACGGACGACGTCCAGAAGATACTGAATGCCATCAAAGATGCCGGGGCTCTGTACCTCGGCCTGGACGTTCGAAAGCTTAACCTGGAAGAGGTCTTCTTAAAGCTCACCGGCGAAGCGCTCCGAGAGGATCCCCCACAAATGGAGGCAAAATGAACCCGCGCATCATCAGTGCGAATCTCGTCGTGAAGCTCCTGAGCTTCTACCGTGAGAAGAGCGCAATGTTGTTCACGATTGCGTTCCCGATAATTCTGATTCTCGTGTTCGGCACGATATTCTTGAGTCAGGACAACGTGGGTTACCACCTTTGCTTGCAGGACCTCGACCAGACGAATTTGTCCGCACAAGCCGTCAAGACCCTCGAGTTCAACGGGAAATTCAAGATAACCAGGGTTGGCCCTGCCGTCAACGCCAAGCAATACGTCATGGACAACAAGGTGAACCTTGTCCTCGTTATTCCCAAAGGCTATGAAAGGTCCCTCATGCAGAGAATGATGCTCAACGACTTTAACGCATCCGTCACCATCACTTATATATACGACCCCAGCTCTTCTTCGGTGGCCACGAAGATGGAAATCCTGAACTCAGTGTTAGCCGGGATAAACCAGGGGATGTCCGGAAAGCCGCCATTCCTCAGATCGGTCGAGAGATCGATACTCACCAAGAAATACCGATTTATCGAGTTCTTCGTCCCCGGCATCATCGCAATGGCGGTGATGACGTTGAGCCTGTTCGGCACGGTGAACTCGGACACGGAGCTGCGGCAGAAGGGTGTTATCAGAAAGTTATCCACCACGCCCATCACCCGTACCGACTGGATACTGTCGAACATCCTGTACCAATTCATACTCGCAATCATATCCACGATTGCGATGCTGCTGGTGAGCTACGCCGTGTTTAACGTCAGGCTTCATATAGACGCCTGGCTTCTTGCGTTCATTTTGCTTGACGTTTTTGCGTTTGTCGGAATCGGGATGATACTCACCCGCTTCGTCAAGGAGGCGCAGAGCGCCGCCGCCGCCGCAAACGCCATCAGTTTCCCGATGATGTTTCTCTCGGGGAGTTTCTTTCCCATCGAGCTGATGCCGGGTTTTCTCCAGACGCTCGCCCGGATACTGCCGCTGTATTACGTGAACGAGGGGCTACGGGCATCGATGATATTTAACGACCAGATGGCTGCGTTGAGGTACGCTACGATCATAGGGATTTTTGCGGTCGTGGTCTTCATATTGGGCATAATAGCCACCAAATGGGAAGAAGGCCATTGATAGCAATGCACCTCCTTAGCGCCATTACTCAAGCGCCTTATCCCCGTGCCACGACCGCCTTGGTAGCAGCAACCTTCGCTGTCCTCATCGATCTCATTTTCAGGTTCCGTGATTACCGTGCTCTATTCCATTCGCTCCCGGTCCTCGGCTACATGAAATTCTCGGGTATCCTCACACTGGTTTTCCTGCAGGTGGTCGCCCTTTTCTATCTCATTACCCTCCTCCCGGGACCTCTCCGCGCGGTCGTCATCTTTCTTTCTGCTTTTGTTGTTATCATCCAATTATCCTATTGGCGGACTTTATCCCAGTTTATGACCGGCACCGACCTGTTTCTCGCCGTGACCGTCAGCGGTGACCATCGGGTAGAAGCCATCTTAAGTTTTTTCAAGCCCCTCGTCTTGTCCTATACTCTCCCCTATGTGCTCATTCTCTCCTTACTGATACTCGCTCCTTCTGTATCCGCTTTCCAAATGACTCTCGCTCTCAGTTTTCTGCCGGCGCTCTACCTCCTCGTTTCCAATTACGCTCTCTTCCTTTACGTACCGGAACGCAGTTTCCATCTGAATCCCCTGACCTCTTTCCTCCGTTCAACACTTTATTGCAAATTTGAAAACCTCCGCGAATATCGTGGTCCGCGAGACGACCTGCCTCCGTTTCACGTTTTCCAACGGCCACTCGACAGCATCATCTATGTGATCGATGAGTCGGTTCGTGGCAGCAATCTCAGCCTGAATGGCTACCCGCGTGCCACCACACCGTTCCTTCAATCCCTCGAAACCCAGGGCATCCTCAAGAATCTCGGCATTTGTGTCGCAGCCGGTTCTTTTTCCCACATCAGCAATGCCTATCTTATTACCGGTCACAACGGGTTTCCCGACAATGACTTTCGAACCGACAAGAACCCGACCATCTTTGATTACGCAAAGAAAATGGGATACGAGACGATCTATATTGACATCAATCGAGTCTATCTTTCTTCGCTCATGAACGCGGCCGGGGAGGGTTTCGTGAGATCCCTGGACCAATGGATGACCGACCAGTCGTTCGAGGAGCGCCACATCAATCTTGATATCACGAAGGATTTGGGCGTATCCCGTGTTCTCAGTAGTCTTCTGAATGATAAAGGCGGCTATTTTATTCTCGTCAACAAGAAGGGTCTTCATTTCCACTATTGCAATAAATATCCGGACGATATGGCCTCTACGATTTGGAAGCCGGTTATGAAAGCATCGGAATCCATTGACCCCAGGCCTGTCGGCCGTGAGAAGCTCGTCAATACCTATGACAACGGGATTCGTTTTCAGGTGGATGAATTCTTCCGGGAGTTCGTTTCCGAAACGACAAATCAGAATTATGTCATTCTGTATACATCGGATCATGGCCAGACGTTGGCCGAGCATGGGCAAATGTATACCCATATGAAGCCGGACAAGGTGATCGTCGATGTGCCGGAGTTTCTTCTGGTCGGGGAACGATATGGCCGGAAGAATCTCTTAGCCGGCATCCCCCCCGGCATCAGGGTTTCCCATCTCAACAATTTTTCGACCCTTCTCGACCTGATGGGGGTACCGATTTCTTTGCGAGTTCGACCTTACGAAAAATCAATTTTTTCTTTAAGCGCCGAGGACAACAGAGTGCGTTACTATATGAGCGGCTCTCTCCACGGATTCGGCGATTACGTGGTGAAGACGATCTCTGCACCACCGGATGAGGGATGGGGCGTTTCGAGACCTGTCGGCAATGGTCCCAAGTTTGAATGATGATGACAAGCAGGTTAAGACATGAAGATAAAACTTATTGCACCACATGAACACCGCGAAGACTCGATATCCAGCCCTTTCAAACTGCAGAGGGTAAATCTTCCTCTTCTGGCGGCGCTCACCCCGCCTGCGCACACGGTTACCATTGTCGAGGAAGCTTTTGCTCCCGATGACATCCATCACGAAGTTGATTTGGTGGGCATCACCGTCTTGACCGAACTTGCGCTAAGAGCCTACCATATCGGTGACACCTATCGCCGGAAGGGTGTGAAGGTGGTGATGGGAGGAATACACCCCACGGTCTTGCCTGACGAAGCCTTAGAGCATGCAGACGCCGTAGTCGTTGGGGAAGCTGAGGGTGTCTGGCCACAACTTTTATCGGATGCCGCCTCAGGGCAGATGCAAAGAATATATCGAGCCGGTAAAATGACCGATCTCAAAGGTCTGCCGAAACCACGGCGAGATATTTTCCCTGATAGCCATCAGAGTTATATTCCAATCCCGATCGGCGTCGAGACATCACGCGGGTGTCCGTACGATTGCGAATTTTGTTGCGTCGGCCAGACATTGGGCCAGCAGTATCGAGTCAGGCCGGTTCAGGAGGTGATTGCCGAGATAGAGTCTATTGATTCCCCTCACCTTTTCTTCGTCGATGATGCCCTTGGACTGAACCGGAAGGCAGCTAAAAAACTCTTTACGGAAATGATACCTCTAAGGCGGCAGTGGCTGGCGCAAGGCACAGTGTCATTAGCTGAGGATTTGGAACTACTGGGTTTAATGAAACGTGCCGGCTGCCTGGGGCTTTTGATTGGATTCGAATCGGTGCAAAAAGACACACAGAATGAAGTGCATAAAATAAAGCACCTGAGCATCGATTTTTATGAGGCTATGCATCGATTCCATGACGAAGGTTTCGGTATACTTGGCTGTTTTGTTTTTGGCTTTGATTACGAAAATAAGGATGTGTTTGAGCAGACCCTTGAGTTTATAATGAAGAGCCATATGGATTGTGCGCAGCTAAGGATTCTCACGCCTTATCCGGGAACACGTTTATACAAGCGTCTCTTAAGCGAAGACAGGTTGTTCGTGAGTGACTGGTGGCTCCGTGGATATCCTCCGGATACACTTCTTTTTCAACCCACGGGCATGACTGCTGACGAGCTTATTAGCGGTTTCGCCCGCTTGAACAGACATGCCTATTCTTTCAGCGCAATGACAAAACGATTCTTTGGCATGAGCCCATGGAAACGAACTCTGTTCGGTTGCCAGGTGTACGCCGGGCTCAATCTATCTACCCGGAAACGTTATTTCAAAGGCCTGAAGAATTCACAACCATTTGCAGGGGCTTCCAATCCAATAGAAAAGCAATAGATATCACCTATAAAAGAGCTTGCAAATGGGAAACACGTATATCCACTCAAAAAAATACCTCTATTCCTTACACTTTCCTTGGAGGGTTTTCTCATAATAGCGTTTTCTGTCTACCCCGTTAAACGCGAGTATTGCGAGAACCCCAAGGAGCAACCCCCCAATAACATCGACCGCGTAATGAAACATGCAGTAGACGGTGGCAATAGACAGGAAGAGAAAAGTCAACCAGTAAAACGCTTTCATCCTTTCAAAATGTTTACACCCCCACCACGTTGTAAGCAACATAGCTGCAACGTGGGAACTTGGAAAAGCTGCGCCGGGATTTTCTCCCTTGGCGTAAATAAAATCCGCTATTGCCCAAAACAGGCCATCGTTATGAAAATATTCATTTCGCAAAGCGATCGGTCCCTCAACCGGCAGGAATATGTAGATGATATAACACAGGTAGAACAGGGAGGAGAGCTGGAACACGAAGCTCTCGAACAGTTTTACCTTCTTGCGGTAGAGCAAAATTCCGGTCAGGGGAATTATCAGAAAATAGTTAAGGTAAGAAAAATGAAAAAACTCGTCGAGGAAGGCAGTTCCGTGTTTTCCACTAAGGAATAAGCCGGGAAATTGCCCGAAGATCCGGACGTCCAGATTCATAAAAAAGCCATCAAGGAACTGGGGTATGACAACCCTGTTGAGCAATCCGGTCTGAAAGTAAACTGGGATATAAAGGATCAATGGATACCACAGGCTCACCGTGAAACCCGTCGAACTCCTCCGCCTCATAACGCTTAATAAAAGGACTAAAAAGATAACAGAGAGGTTAAAAACGAGATGGTAAGGGTATGCCGGGATTTTTACTCTGAAAATAATAATGAAAGCAACAAAAATGAAGTTATAGAGTATAGTTATTTTGTCGGTTGCATTTAATTGGAATTTTATAAATGGTGAGAAATCTTTTTTTGATGATGGGTGGACTGAAACAATTTTCAAAGACACTCTTCCTTATAAAATTCCGAGGGTTAATCCAACTTTTTCAAGCTTGGACAACGCAAGGTCGATATGTCCAAAGGTATGACTTGCCATTAAGCTTATTCTCAGGAGGCAATCCCCCTCGGGCACTGCGGGGGGCATGACTGGATTCACGAAAACACCCTCCTCCTGCAGCTTAATGACGGCACTAAAAGTGCTTACCATATCACCAGCCCTTACCGGAATAATCGGTGTTTCAGACTTCCCGGTGTTGAATCCGAGTTGGTCAAGTCCCTGTTTCATCCTTGCCGTGTTTGCCCATAGACGCTCAATCCGTTCTGGCTCTTGTTTCATAATCCGCAGGGCTGCCCTCACTGCGGCAACATTAGCAGGGGTCATACTGGCGCTAAAAATCAAAGACCTCGAAAAATGTTTGAGATATTCAATTGTATCTCTATCGGCAGCCACGAACCCTCCCACGGAAGCGAGGGATTTGCTGAAAGTCCCCATGATAATATGAACCTCATCAGTGAGGCCAAAGTGGCCTGAAGTACCCGCGCCATTTTTACCCAGAACACCGATTCCGTGCGCATCATCAACCATCAGAGCAGCCCCAAATTTCTTGGACAATTTTACGATTTTCGGAAGTTTCGCTATATCACCTTCCATGCTGAAAATACCATCGACAACGACGAGTGTTCCTTTTCCGGAGGGCAAATTTCCAAGGCACCTTGCGAGGTCAACCATATCATTGTGCTTAAAGTGAACTTTTTTGCCGAAGCTCAGTCTTGCCCCGTCGATAATACTGGCATGGGCAAGGCTATCGGCGACAACATATTCTCCTCTGACGACGATCGACGATATGATCCCGAGGTTCGTCTGAAAACCTGTTGAAAAAACAAGAGCGCTTTCTTTTCCGACCAGTTCGGCAAGCTCTTCTTCAAGTTTCCGGTGAATGTCAAGATTTCCATTCAAAAACCTTGACCCGGCGCATCCCGTCCCGTATCGTTCAACTGCCTCAACAGCAGCCTTTTTTACTTCTGGATGAGTGGTGAGCCCGAGATAATTGTTTGAACCAAACATAACCACCTCTTTCCCGTTCACTGTAACAAGAGGGGCTTGGGGAGAAGAAATTTCCCTGAAGAACGGGTAAATACCCTTGGCTTTGAACTGTTTGGAGACTTCGTAAGAGGCAGCCTTTTTCATTAAGGCGATTTTTTCAGGCATGGTGCGCCCTTTATTCATGTTCTTAATACCACGTGCAGAAATCCCACGATTTTAAAAAAAAAATCTACCGTGTAAGGTTATTATCAAATTCGTATTACACTATGTTACATCTGGCCTGCTGGAAATTTATTTCTGAACTCATTTTACCTAATTGAATAACCTGCCTCAAAAGCTTTTATGTTAACCTCAAGAAATTCTTGCAGAACAGTTTTTTTTATTGTATCCAGCCATAATTCCTTCTCAATGCTGATTGAGTTAGCCAGTATACCAAGCAAAACCAGATTCACAGCCTTTATGTTTCCGCATTCCCTGGCTATTTGCAGCGCATTGGCTGAAACCACATTGTCATAATTCTCTTTTATTCTATCAATAATTCCGTCCGGATACTTAGCTTTCCCTATTATCACCGGCATTGGATTGATTTTTTGTTCATTTATTATAATTTTTCCGCCATGTTTGAGGTGCTCAAGCCATCTCAAAGCTTCCAGTTGTTCAAATGCCAGTATCACATCGGCCTCACCTTTTTCAACCAATGGCGAACAAACTTTTTGCCCCATTTTCACATAGGCAACAACACTTCCCCCTCTCTGGGACATACCGTGTACCTCTGAAACCTTAACGTCATAGTTCTTTCTTAAAGCTACATTGCCTATAACCCTGCTGGCCAGTAACGTCCCTTGTCCGCCAACCCCTACAATCAATATATTCAACTTATTCATTAGTTACACCAGCTTTCTCTATGGCATCAGCATCGCAGACTCTTGCACACAACCCGCACCCAACGCATATTGCCTCGTTTATTTCCGGGTATCCACCCATATCGCTAATTGCGGGGCAGCCGACAGACAGGCAAAGTTTGCATTTTTTGCATTTGTCAAAAATAATTCTCATTGGACCATCAAAGCTGACAGGCTTAAGCATTGCGCAGGGTCTCCGGGCAATAATAACCGAAGGCGCATCAACGGAAGTTTCTTCTTTTACAACCTCTTCCAGTTCCTTTAAATCAAATGGATCGACAACCCTTACCCTGTCAATACCAACGGCATTCGCCAGTTTGACAAGGTCAACCTGCCTTGTCGGCTCATTTTTTATTGTATATCCTGTTGCCGGGTTATGCTGATGTCCAGTCATCGCGGTAATGGAGTTATCGAGTATAATGATGGTTGCATTCCCTTTATTATATGCGATGTCAATCAATCCGGTTATTCCAGAATGTATGAACGTAGAATCGCCGACTATCCCCACGGTTTTCTTTCCGAATTTTCTTCCCCTGGCTTTTTCCATGCCATGGGCAACACTTACGCTCGCGCCCATGCATATGCACGTATCAATGGATTCATTGGGAGACAGCGCACCAAGCGCGTAACAACCGATGTCCCCACTTACCGTCAGTTTCAACGTCTTCAATACATAGAAAACTCCCCGGTGCGGGCAGCCAGGACACATAACGGGTGGTCTGACCGGAACTTCCACGTTGATTGATTTATTTGTTCCGGTTTTAATATTCAACACCTTCTCCCTGATTATTGAACTACTTAACTCCCCAAGAACCGGAAGTAATTCCTTTCCAATCGCATGAACTCCGAAACTCCTCATATAGTCCTCCAAAAAAGGCTCTAATTCTTCTACAATATATAACTTCCCTACTTCTTTGGCAAAGTTTCGGATAAGTTTCTCAGGCAAAGGATAGACCATGCCCAGCTTTAAATATGAAATGTCACCGAATGCTTCTCTTGCATACTGGTATGCTATGCCGCTTGTTACAACGCCAATGTCCTTACTACCCCATTCAATTTTATTTATTTCAATGCTGTTTGAATATTTTCTCAGTTGAACCATTCTTTTCTCGACTGCACCATGCCTCTTCCTTGCCATTGTCGGCAACATAACGTATTTATTGATGTCCTTCTTGTAGTTCTTTAATTTATAATCGCGTCTTTCACCTTTATCTACTATGCTCCGGGAATGCGATGTCCTGGTGGACAACCTCACCAATACAGGGGAATCATATTTTTCACTTATCTCAAAAGCCGTTATAATAAATTCCTTGCACTCCCTGCTGTCAGAGGGTTCAAGCATGGGCACCTTTGATGCCCGGGCATAGAACCTGCTGTCCTGTTCATTCTGGGAACTGTGTATACCTGCGTCATCCCCCACCACAACAACAAGACCGCCGTTGATTCCCGTATATGAAGCTGTAAAAAGCGGATCAGCGGCGACATTCAAGCCGACATGCTTCATTGAACAAATAGACCGTGCCCCTGCTATCGATGCGCCAAGAGCAACCTCAAGGGCAACTTTTTCATTTGGAGACCATTCACAGTATATTTCATCATGTTTTGCAATATTCTCGGTTATCTCGGTGCTGGGAGTACCGGGATATGCAGTAGCAACGGTAACACCGGCTTCATATGCCCCCCGTGCAACCGCCTCATTACCAAGCATTAAAGTTTTCATTTCATCTCAACCGTTATTTCCTTTGGAGTAAAAAAAGAATAGTTTTGACAGAGCAACTTTTTTACCCCATCATTTAAAATTTGTTAAAGGTTGCTTTTCCTTAGATTTCATATGAATTCAGAACTATCAATATGCGCGCATAACAATGTTCATGTGGTTTCCATATAACACGTTTGTTCCTTTGCAACACACCGGAGTTTTCATTCCCAAAACAAAAATGTCTATCACCTTTATACCTGGCAATCCGGGCTTGTTTTATTCTCATTACTCATTGTGGCCTTTTGCTTGAAAGACAAGCACTTTTTGCAATGTGATTATTGTTTGTTGGGTTTTTATAATTTCTTTTCTTTTAACCTATGGGAGGTAAAAAGTCAATAATAATGAATTATTCTGGGAAATTAAAACCCCCGCCGAAGCAGGGGTCCAAAAGGAAATGGAGGATTTTCATCCTCTATAAAAAAGTTACCAAATTTTGTTTTTTTCTTTCAAAGGGAATCGGTAAGTTATAACCCCCCATATTGCCTTTGGATCTCTTTGCACCCTCCTTAAACTTTATCATCTTCCTTATCGCCACCCTTTTTTATTTTCAAAACCAACTGCCAAAAGATAGAGCCGAAATAACCACGCCATCGTTCAGGCAAGCAAAAAAGAAATTTTTTTCTAAGGAAAATAATTTCTTTTCGTCTCCCTTCCGTTTCACTCCATGAAGCCCTTCTCTCTGTCATGGTTGCGTTTACACTATTTCGGCGCTGTCACTCATAAGAAGTTGGTTTTTAAAATGTTTTTTATTTAAAAAAACCATTTAACAAAAGAAGAAAATTTAAATGAAACAAAAACAAACCCCTCAGTTTTCGGGCAGGGAACTGCCCCCGTGTTACCAGCACGGTCTGAGGGGCTAAATCACTATAACACAAAAAAACGAAAGGGAACAACTATGAAAATTTACATCAAAGAATCTGCTACCGGGCAAAAAATTACCTCACCTGAAAAAGTTTTTAACTCCCTCAAAAAAATCCATAAAGCAGACCAAGAAGGATTTTGGCTTCTCGGCTACAATGCCCAAAACCAGGAAATATTCCGGGAATGCATTTTTCTTGGCGGAATTAACCATATTCAAATTGATTTAAAAATAATTTTCCGACGCCTGCTTCAATGCGGGGCGTTCTCTTTTATCGTTTGTCATAACCACCCGGCGGGAACTCTGAGTTTTTCGGATGAAGATATAGAAATTTCAAGGCGAATTAAACATGCCGCCGATATTTTAGATTTTAAAATGCTTGACCATTTAGTTATCGGCGAATCATCCCCGAACGTCCCCGGCTTTGTTTCTTTCCACGCCGAGGGACTGTCGTGGAGGGACTAACGCCTGAATTAAGCCGCGCCGCGAAGCGGCGTCGGCTTGAATGAGGCATGATTGGATTTTCCCCACTTTCTGAGTCGCCCGGTAATCCCCTCATCACCGCGTCATCAGCGCGAACACGCCCCAGCCCAGGTATTCACGCGTGTAAGCGGCGTAGCGCTCGGGT
>Ga0068714_10001441_pt1 | contig 34723 bp, 29 predicted proteins | sample MTBNYHSulfiMetaG_FD_62988 | JGI IMG/M metagenome (GOLD analysis project Ga0068714, IMG submission 62988) | Enrichment culture microbial communities from rom New York Harbor, USA that are MTBE-degrading - MTBE-NYH (New York Harbor Sulfidogenic)... | ecosystem: Environmental > Aquatic > Marine >...
CACTTTCTGGATGCAGACTAAAATTAAAAATTACAGAATAAAGCGGAATATGTGGACAGGGTGGAGTTGTTCGTTTATGAACGGAGTGTGGTGTGACGGAACGGCCGATGTTGACCGTTCGGAACGTTAAATCCGAAATCGGGCCTGATTTCAGATACGGATGGCGCTTAATAGGTATTACTGCGCTGGGTTTGCATATAAAAATATATTACAGCCGCAGCGCAAGCTCCCGAGCCCGATTTGGTCTTGACAAAGAAAGAGAACATGTTTTAAAAGAGTCTTCCAAATGGCGGCCTTGGCTGTGTAAGGCTTTTTTTCTCTTAAATCATATGGTTATGGTGCAAAATGGCCTCTGGAAAAAGGCTCGGCGGATAGTTGCGCCGAAGAACTTTGTAACGCTTTTCACGCGAAGGCAAGTTGACAACGATGGTAGAGGGTCATCAAATGATAGAGGTTATTTAATTGATACAGGATTTTTTATCAGACAAACGAAGAAGGTCCGGAATTCTGGACACATGGTTCGAAGGTATTCTTAAAAGCTATCCCGATCAGACGGCAAAGATTTTTAAAACACAAAAGAATCGTTTCGGCAATCCGGTGGGGGTCACCTTATCTGAGGAGATAGGCGCTATCTACGATGGTTTGATCGAGGGAACTGAAATTGAGAATCTGTCCCGTTTTCTTGATAATATCATTCGCATCCGAGCTGTGCAAGATTTCACAGCCTCGGATGCGGTACGGTTCGTTTATCTGCTCAAGAGCATCGTCCGCGGAGAATTAGCGACGGAAATCAACAGCGGGCAAGTTTCGGCTCAGGAATTGTTCGAACTCGAGACGAGGATCGACGGAGTAGCCCTGCTCGCCTTTGACATTTATATGAGATGCCGGGAGAAGCTGTATGATCTCCGAGCCAACGAACTGAAAAATCGAACATTCAGGCTTCTCCAACGGGCCAACCTGATCGTTGATCTCGAACTGGAAAAGGAAGCTGAAAATGATGCTGAACAAGAGTAAGTACGTCGTCGGGCGGATAGTTAATTTTTAAGCGAGGTATGATTCAATGAACTTCCTTTTTTCTATGTTGGTTGCGTTGATAGCGGTTACCGCGCTTGTTTTGATCCCCCTCATAGGAGTCTATGCGGTGGATTTGCGCGTATTCTTCGGAGTGATCATACCGTACGCGGCCATTCTGCTATTTTTTGGAGGAATGGTGTGGCGAGTAATCAAATGGGGCCGCTCACCGGTTCCGTTCCGCATCCCCACTACTTGCGGTCAACAGAAATCGCTACCCTGGATCAAGTGGAACAAAGTGGAAAATCCATGCACCAAGGGAGGCGTTATTGCCAGGATGCTGTTCGAAGTGCTCCTGTTCCGGTCGCTTTTTAGAAATACGCAACTGGACTATAGGCAGGAAGGCCCGAGAGCATTATACGGGTCGGAGAAGCTGCTTTGGCTGGCGGCGATCGTATTTCATTATAGTTTTCTAGTGATCTTTCTGCGGCACTTCCGCCTTTTTCTCGAAAACGTCCCGTTTTTTGTACCTTGGCTGGAAGGTATGGACGGATGGCTCGAGGTAGGGGTTCCCGCACTTTATATGAGCAATCTGATTATTCTGGGCGCATTGGGCTGGCTGTTTGTCCGCAGAGTGATCCTCCCACAGATACGTTACATCTCGCTTCCCGCCGACTACTTTCCGCTGTTGCTGATCATGGGTATCGTGATTTCGGGAATACTTATGCGATATTTTCTACGAGTGGACGTAGTTGGGATCAAGGAATTCGTGGTGAGCCTTTTCAGTTTGAAGCCCAAGATCAATGAAAGCATCGGCACAATATTCTATGTGCATTTATTTCTCGTCAGTGCGCTGATCGCGTACTTCCCCTTCAGCAAGCTCGTTCACTTGGGGGGTGTCTTTCTCAGTCCAACGCGGAATCTTCCCAACGATTCTCGCATCCGCAGGCATGTGAATCCCTGGAGTTATCCCGTCAAGGTTCACGGCTACGATGCTTACGAGGACGAGTTCAGGGAGAGAATGATTGAAGCTGGATTACCAGTAGAAAAGGAGTCGTAATGGCCGATAAAACGCCAAAGCCCACTGAACTAGCCCAAATCGAACATCGTCCGCCGTTTACCGGTTGGATGGACGTTCCGGTCAAGTTTCGTGAAGGCGTATATTGTCATGCTGGGAAACCCAAGAATTTGGAGGTGGTCGGACTTCCAAATCCGCGTGAATGGGCGGTTCCGGACGAGGATTGGGCGTTACCCAGTGATTGGATGGAAATCGTCCGACAAGGATTTAAGGATCGTCTCGAGCGTTACAGAAGCTTTCATGTGTTCATGGACATTTGCGTGAGATGTGGGGCTTGTGCGGACAAGTGCCACTTCTTCATCGGATCCGGCGATCCGAAAAATATGCCGGTGCTGAGAGCGGAACTGATCCGATCCATATATCGAGGGGAATTCACTACGGCCGGCAGGATTTTGGGGAAGTTGGCCGGCGGAAGAAAGCTAACGGTCGACGTGTTGAAGGAATGGTGGTACTACCTTTTTCAGTGCACCGAGTGCCGCCGTTGTTCCGTGTTCTGTCCTTATGGTATCGATACGGCTGAAGTCACCATCATTGGGAGAGAGTTGCTCAATCTTCTCGGTTTGAATACGGACTGGATTTCCGCTCCCGTGGCCAACTGCTACCGTACGGGAAACCATCTTGGGATTCAGCCCCACGCATTCAAGGACATGATCGACTTTTTTGTGGATGAGATCGAAGATGTAACCGGGGTGCGAGTTTCTCCCACTTTCAACAGAAAAGGGGCCGAGATCCTCTTCGTCACCCCTTCGGGGGATGTATTTGCCGATCCGGGCACCTACACCTGCATGGGCTACCTTATGCTTTTTCACGCCCTCGACCTGGACTACACGTGGAGTACTTATGCTTCCGAGGGTGGAAACTTCGGCCTCTTTACGTCCCACGAGATGATGAAGAGGCTCAACGCCAAGATGTATCTGGAGGCCAAGCGGCTTGGCGTGAAATGGATTCTTGGCGGGGAATGCGGCCACATGTGGCGGGTCATCAATCAGTATATGGACACGATGAACGGCCCAGCGGACTTTTTGGAGCTCCCGGTATCGCCTATCACCGGAACAAAATTCCATCAGGCTGCATCCACCAAAATGGTCCATATCGCTGAATTCACCGCGGACTTGATCAAAAACGCCAAGCTGGATCTAGATCCGAGCAGAAACGATGATCTGGTGGTGACCTGGCATGACTCGTGTAACACGGCCCGAGGCATGGGTTTCTTGGATGAACCGCGATATGTTCTCAACAATGTGGTGAATCATTTCTACGAGATGCCCGAAAACACGATACGGGAGCAGACCTTCTGTTGCGGAAGCGGCTCCGGTCTGAATGCCGGGGAAAACCTGGAAATACGCATGAGAGGGGGCTTTCCGAGGGCGAATGCCGTCAAATACGTTCATGAGAAACACGATGTTAACATGCTGGCTTGCATCTGCGCCATCGACCGCGCTGTGTTGACACCCTTGATGGATTACTGGGTTCCGGGGGTGGGCGTATGCGGGCTGCACGAACTCGTGGCGAATGCCCTGATCATGCCCGGAGAGAAAGACAGGACCCTGAACCTGCGCGGTGAACCTCTCCCAGGGGTAGAGGAGGAAGAAGATGTATAATTCAGTCAAGATTATCATCGGACTCATTATATTCGTTGGTCTCATGGCGTACCCCATCTGGTCCAGTGTCGGCAGACCCGGGCCTGCGCCGGAACTCGTACTGACCGAAAAGGCGAAGGCGGCAAAAGTTTGTATCGAGGAGACTCCATGGATGAAAGAGTCGCACATGCAGCTACTCGATGATTGGCGGAACAAGGTTGTCCGAGAAAAGGAAAGGCTCTATACGAACAATGAGGGACGCGCATACAACATGAGCCTGACCAATACCTGCCTTGACTGCCATTCAAACAAAGAAACGTTTTGCGACCGATGCCACGACTACACATCGGTGCGCCCTTACTGTTGGGACTGCCATAATGTGCCGAAGGGGACGAATGATGGACAAAGACCGTAGGAGTTTTTTAAAGCTGGCCGGTTTTTGTGCTCTGGGGGTTGGAGCCAAACCGGTAACAGATGCCTTGGCGGGCTCCGGCCAATCCCCCTACTCATCCAAGCCGAGGGCCCTCGAGGCGAAACGATGGGGCATGGTCGTTGATGTGAAGAAGTGCCAGGAAAAGATCGCGAAGGACCAATGCAGAGACTGTATTGCCGCCTGTCACATTACGCACAATGTCCCGGAAATTGAAGGCGCGAAAGAGGAAATCAAGTGGATCTGGCAGACACCTTATGAACACGCATTTCCCGGCCAAGTTGACGAGTTCGCTCAATTGACGGGGACCCCTTTCATGGTTCTCTGCAATCATTGCGATAATCCACCCTGCGTTCGGGTATGCCCCACCAAGGCGACCTTTAAGCGCGAAGACGGCGTCGTTATGATGGATTTTCATCGATGTATCGGCTGCCGGTACTGCATGGCCGCGTGTCCGTTCGGAGCGAGAAGCTTCAATTTCCAAGACCCGCGTCCTTTTATCAAAGAGGTTCGTACCGAGTTTCCGACCAGGATGAGAGGCGTAGTGGAAAAGTGCAATTTCTGTGCGGAACGGCTCGCCGAAGGATTGCAGCCTGCTTGTGTGGAAGCATGTAAGGAAAAAGCGCTGATCTTTGGAGACCTGGAAGACCCGGATTCCGACGTCAGAAGGGCCCTTCGAGGTAAGTACGCCATCCGGCGCAAAACCTATCTTGGCACACGTCCATCCGTGCTTTATCTAGTGTGAGGTCGAGATGTTAGAGAAAGCGATATTTGTTCAAAGTCGAAGGTACTGGGCGTGGGTTTTGGCGCTTTTGGTCGTGATCGGCGCCGCCTTTGCCACTTGGTACTGGCAGTACAGCGTAGGTCTGACCATAACCGGAATGAGCAGAGACGTATCATGGGGCTTTTACATTGCTCAATTCACCTTCCTGGTGGGTGTCGCCGCATCGGCTGTGATGCTGGTTCTGCCTTACTATCTTCATAATTATAAGGTGTTCGGCAGAATTACCATTCTCGGAGAGTTTCTGGCGGTAGCCGCGGTGACCATGTGCATGTTGTTCATCGTGACCGACCTGGGTCGTCCGGACCGGGGTCTCAATGTGATGCTGCACCCCACGCCCAATTCCGTCCTGTTTTGGGACTTTGTCGTGTTGTCCGGCTATCTGCTCCTGAATATCTTGGTCGGATGGGTCGTACTCACGGCCGAACGGAAAGAGGTTGCTCCGCCCAAGTGGATAAAGCCGTTTATTTATCTTTCGATTCCATGGGCCGTCAGCATTCACACGGTAACCGCTTTCTTGTACGCGGGCCTTCCCGGTAGGGGATACTGGCTCACCGCCATTATGGCGGCCCGGTTTCTGTCCTCGGCTTTCGCCGCCGGTCCGGCTTTCCTGGTGATCCTGTGCCTGGTCCTTCGAAAACTGACCAGATTCGACGCGGGAAAGGAAGCCATTCAGACGCTGGGAACCATTGTGACCTACGCGATTATGCTCAATGTGTTTTTCTTTTTTCTGGAAGTATTTACTGTGGGGTACAGTCAGATTCCGGAACACCTGGACCATTTTAAATATCTCTTTTTCGGTTTGCACGGACACGACGCGTACGTTCCGTGGATGTGGTCGTCATTCATTCTTGCGTTTGCAGCCATTGGCGCTCTCCTGAGTCGAAAGGCTCGTCGCAGGGAGGGAGTGCTCGCATTGGGCTGCGGTTTGGTGTTTGTTGCTACCTGGATCGACAAAGGCTTGGGTATGATTGCCGGCGGTTTTACGCCCAACCCACTGCACGAGGTTTACGAATACGTGCCGACACCCCCTGAATTGTTGATATCCCTCGGTGTGTGGGCCATGGGATTATTGATCCTTACGGTTCTGTACCGGATAGCGGTGTCGGTGAAGAGAGAGGTGGAGGCCTAAACGTCCATACCGCGCGAATATTACGAGATATTCCGTGGAGCGCAATAGACGCGCCCCTGAACACATTTAGATGTTGAAAGAACGTACCGGATGGCTTAATAAGTTTGACTCCACGCGACTGCGAGCTGTAAGGCGAATTGAGGCGACGATTTAATGGGGGCAAACTTAGCTCGGCTATCCCGTAGGTATCAATTTATTCAATCTTGTTCCAACCCGAGCAAGATCAATTCAAGGAGGTTCGATATGAGCTACATGGTGGAAGTGGATCCGGATAAGTGCATCGGCGACGAAGAATGTGTAGAAGTCTGTCCTGTCGACGTGTACGAAATGCAAAATGGGAAGGCGGTTCCTGTAAACATGGAAGAATGTCTCGGATGCGAAAGCTGCATCGAGGTCTGTGAGCAGGACGCGATCACGATTACCGAGCAGTAAGAAGTTTCAGCCTCAAAGTACCTGAAGCAGAGAGGAGAGCCCGAACGTTACCATGCGCAGGCTCTCCTCTTTTTTACAGGGGCGGCTCCTGAAAAGCTACTCCTGAACGTGACATTCAGCGCATTTTACTGGAGCCTTTTTGCCTTCCTTCAAGGCGTCTTTATGGCATGATTGGCAGTTCTTGTGGAAGGCGTTACGCAGATCCAAGACGTTCTTGGCCTTGGCCTCCTCTCTGTTGGGGGAATGGCATTCAATACATTTCTGGACGTGGTCCCCCTGCTGCCAGACGTTCTTACCGTCTTCGTAGACGTGATGACAACCTGTGCATGCAACCTTGTAGTCTTCGTGATGCTTCTTATGGGAGAGCTCCACGGTAGTTTTAAGAGTCTTCTCAAACTTGTCTCGGTAGTCGATCCTGAATGTGTCCTGTACCTCTTGACCGGCGTAAGCAATACCGATCACCGTACATACGAACAAGACGAGCACGAGAGGGGTATAGTTGACGTGTTTCATCTTTGATTTCACCTCCTTTCCGCTATGATACGTGAACGCTGATTTAAAGCGACTATTTTTTTACGGGTGGACATCCGGTGGCTGCTGTGGGAAAGCGGACCATCCTCAAGATGGGTCGAAACGATTTTGTCAGGGAAAGGAGTGGGGAAACAAATCGAGACGGGTAAACGGCGTTTTGCGTATACCTGCTGAAATGTCGTTCGAAGCATTGCACTATGGGCTCCCGCACGATCACGAACCTGTATTCCCTGACTGCCAAGGGCATACGATACTTAACAAAAATATCAGATTGAGAATGGAAGTCAAGAAAAATGTCTGTATCGAGGGGGCGCAAGTTGTTGAAGTCGCTTTCGCTTTTTCTTAGAATCTAAGAAGATTTTCGGAGACTAAGAGTCGGAACAAGTTGGCTGGATCTGCGAGTCCGCAACATCGGAAACCATAACCCATGGGAAACGACCCAAAGAAGATGGACAAAGGAAAGCCGAGACAGAGGAAAGTAAGCCCCATTGGGCGGAACGAGGAATGGGTGGCCAAACGGCTGAGGTCCAGGAAAAGGAAGACGAGAACAGGCATTCTGAGTGTAGGCTTCTTTCTGATTCTGGCGTACCTGTGTTCCGCCTATCTGCTCGGGATGTTTCCTTTTGACGTCCTTGAGGATGTCACACTAAACGCCGTTCTGTTCGAGATTAACGGGGAGTCCGTGAGTATTGGGCCGGACGAAACCTTGGAGGTAAACAATTCGGACATCGTCAAACTGGTTCGAATCGATTCGAGTGCCGTGTTCGATTGGAGCCTCGATTTCACCTCGGAGGTTTTTGCTCGAGAAGCCTTACTGAACGGGAGCAGAGTCGATGAAGCGTTGGGAGAAAGCTCCTGGATGTTGGATGGCGCAAGAGCCATACAAGTGGTCTGTCGTGGCGATGTTATCGGCCAGGTGAAGGTAAAGGTAATCGGGGATGAAAAATACTGGTGGCTCAGGGCTCAGCGTTCCACGGATACGGAAGAGAAGATACGGATGCTTGAAAAGGCCCTTTCGTTAAATTCCTCGTCCGTTTCCATACATGAATCACTGGCGGATTTATATGAAAAGACCGATAAATGGAGCAAGGCCGCGGAGTTCTACGAGTGGATTGCAAAGAGGGACACCCGTCCCATATGGTTGAACAAGATGGTGGAGCTGTATCGCGGCAATGGTGACTTGAAATCCCAGGCGCTCGCCTTCGAGCGGGCCGTGGCCATCAGACCGGATGCAAAATATATGATATTGGCGGCGCACGCTTTCGAAGAATTGAAAAACTTAGGGAAGGCGATTCGCTATTACGAGAAAGCGGTACCGTTGCTTAATGAAGCAGAGCGAGCCGCCGTGCTGAAAAAGCTCGGGTACTATTATGTTGAAAGGGCGGAACTGAAAAAGGCGGTCCGGATGTATGAACAGGCATCAAAGCTGGATGTGGAAGACCCGAATGTGTTTTTCAATCTGGGCGAGCTTTACCACCGCATGGGGGAAACGGACGCTTCGATCAATGCTTTGGAAAAGGCGAATTCGTTACGGGCGGACGACCGAGAAACGATTATTCTATTGGTCAGCAACTACGAGAAAAAGAGTGATTACCGGGGGTTGATACCTCATTTGAAGAAGCTGATTGAAGAAACGCCCGAGGATATCGATCTCATGGTGAAGCTCGCATCGGCTCACGAGAAACTGAGCGATATGTCGGGCGCCCTATCGGCGTACGAAGTCATCGCAAAAATAGCTCCGGAAGATTCGGAAGTGCTCTATAATTTGGGACGTCTGTATTTTGTAAGTAGAAACTACAAGAAGAGCGAGGAGGCTCTTATGCGAGCGGTGGCTCTGGACCCGGATCACCCGAAAGCGAATCGCTACCTGTACGATATATATAAGAATACCGGTCGAAGAAACAAAGCCATATCAACGGCCGAACGGCAACTCGAGATTGATCCGGGAGATCGTCCCATTTACGATTATCTGTTTAGGGAACTAAAAGACGAACACCCGGAAGCCTTGAAAGTGGTTTTACTGGAAGGCGTTGAGGCTATGCCCGATGACGGGCGATTGAGGGAGTACCTAGGAGTGGTTTATTTGAAGGAGCAGAACGTAGCTTATGCCACTATACAGTTTGAACATGCCGGTAAACTTCATCCTCAGGATGTGTCCATACTTTATCAACTGGCCAAGTTGTACGAGCGAACGGGCCAATCGGATCTGGCCCTGAAGTTCTATCAGAGAGTCATCGACATTGATGAGGGCTATCGCGACGCCGAGCAGTCCTATTTACGGCTAAGATACAGTCGCATCAAAGAATCGGTTCGAGACGAAAAAGACGCTCCCGGGACCTGATGATTGCCGGCCATAAACCTTTTATCAAGAGAACTGTCCTTAAGTAAGGGTTAGAAAAAAGAAATTGACATTCTAAGCAACAATTGCTACTTACAAATCCGCGCGGGTATAGCTCAGTTGGTAGAGTACAAGCTTCCCAAGCTTGGTGTCGCGGGTTCGAATCCCGTTGCCCGCTCCATCTCTTGTTGAGGTCGCGCTGCGTTGAAGGTGGGCGTGTCTACTTCGATTAGTAGATGATTCCATAAATCATCCGCGTGTTCTGCTAACTCGAAGTGGGTTTATTACCCGCTTTTTTTATTTTTGAGCGGACTATGGTGAGCGCACGAGAAAAATGGGTGCTGGACCGGGTCGTTTCCCTTGTGGAACCGGTTATAGAGGACGAAGGGTATACGCTGGTTGACGTCACGTATAGACGCGAGCCCGTTGGTTGGGTGCTGAGGGCGTACGTGGATCGAGAAGGCGGAATCACGGTGGGTGAATGCGCTCAAATTAGCCGAAGAATCGGCGATTTAATCGAAGCGAAGAATTTGATAGAACAAAGTTATACGCTTGAAGTGTCTTCTCCGGGATTGGACCGCCCTCTAAAAGAAGATCGAGATTTCAAATGGGCGTTGGGAAAGAAAGTGCGTGTCCTTAAAAAAAACCCGGAGAAAGGCCAACGGGATCTAATTGGCAGGCTCGTGCATTATAGCGGAGATTCGATAACAATCGATCAGGATGGTGAAGTCATGATCGTGCCTATAGAAGAGATCGCCAAGGCTAGTATCTTTGTTGAAATTTAGGAAAGGGTACTCGTGCCATGACCACGGATCTAAAAAGAACCATCGACCAAATCAGCCGTGACAAAGGAATCGATCGCAATATTCTGGTCAACACGCTCGAGGAGGCCATTCGATCTGCTGCTCGAAAGAAGTTCGGCCACAAATACGATCTGGAAGTTGCATTTAATGAAGATATCGGAGAGGTGGAAGTTTTCCAATTCAAGGAAGTAGTGGAGGACGTAACCAGGCCTGAACTCGAGTTAAGTCTGGAAGAGGCGCGGCGGCTCGATCCGGAATGTGAGATTGGTGACAGCCTCGGGACCAAGGTCGAAATGGCTGAATTCGGTCGAATTGCCGCACAATCCGCCAAGCAGGTGATTATTCAACGCATGAAAGACGCCGAGCGTGAGATTATTTATGAAGATTTCAAGGATCGCAGGCGTGAAGTCATCAATGGGATAGTCCAGAGGCTTGACCGGACCGGGGTGGTCGTCAATTTGGGGCGGACCGAGGCGGTGCTGCCCTATCACGAGCAAATCCCTCGCGAAACCTACAGGCAGGGCGATCGAATTCGCGCTTACGTTCTGGAAGTAGACCGAAGTGGAAGAGGACCACAGATTGTGCTGTCTCGCAGCCACCCTGACTTCTTAAGGACCCTTTTCGAAATCGAAGTTCCTGAAGTTGCCGAAGGGATCGTTAAGATCATAAGCGTGGCGCGGGAACCTGGGAGCCGATCCAAGATCGCCGTATCGACGGAAGACAGCGATATCGATCCTGTGGGAGCATGCGTTGGAATGAGGGGATCGAGAGTTCAGGCCGTGGTGCAGGAACTACGCGGAGAGAAAATCGATATCGTTCTCTGGAATCCGGACCCGGCTCGGTTCATCTGTAACGCATTGGCGCCCGCTGAAATCACTAGAGTGGTTATTGATGAAGGCAACCGGGTGATGGAGGTCATCGTTCCGGACGATCAACTTTCCTTGGCTATAGGAAAACGCGGTCAAAACGTGCGGCTCGCCTCGAAATTGAGCAACTGGAAGATCGACGTTACGAGCGAGAGTAAATACTCTAAAATCCTTCGAGAGGGATTCGAGTCCTTGTTGCGATTGGAAGGCGCGGGAGATGTTGCGGCCGAAGTGCTTCTTGAGCATGGGTTCTCTTCTGCTGAAGATGTATCGAGAAGCTCGGAGGCTGAATTGATGCAGCTTCCGGGTTTTACTGAGGAGAAGGCCAAAAAAATCATTGAATCGGCGCGCCGGCTGCTTCTTGCGGAAGCGTCCGCCCCTAACGAGGATGCAGACGCTCCATCCCACGCGCCGCCAGAAACGGACGTGTCGTCCGATTCCGAGGTTGAGGCGGAAGAAAAGGAATCGGATGTCTCCTAAAAGAGATGTTCCTGTTCGGATGTGCATCGCTTGCCGGAAAAGGAAGAGCCGGGATGAACTGCGGCGTTTTGTATGTCTGCAAGGAAATCACGTGGAGTGGGATGTTAAGAAAGTTCTTCCCGGCCGCGGGGCTTATTTGTGCCCTGAACGGACTTGCCTCGATCGAGCGGTCCGGAAGCAGCTTTTTCAACGAAGTTTCGGGGTGTGCGTCGATGCTTCGGATATACCAGAGAGGATCGACTTAGGGGGTTTTTTACATGCCAAAAACCAGAGTGTACGAGTTGGCTAAAGAACTGGGCATAGAGAGCAAAGAATTCTTGGATCGGCTTATTGCCGCCGGAATCGATGTATCGAGTCACATGAGCGCCATCGAAGAAAAAGACATCGAGCGTGTGCGGAAGGAATTCGTTGAAGACGAGCCCGAGATTGTTGAAGAAAAGCGGGTGGCCGACCGAATCATCCGTCGTCGCAGGAAGGCGGTCATGACGCCTCCACCGTCAGAGACCGAGACGATGCCGGCCTCAGAAGAGGAGGTTGCGGTCTCGGAATCCCCTGAGTTGGAAACTGAAGAGTTACCGGCTATACCCCCCGATATGCCGCCTGAAGGAGGCGCCCCTGAAGCACCTACCGAGTCCGTTGCACCAACGGAACCTTATGAAGAGGAATTATCCGCCGGCGAAATCGAGATCGCCGGGCAGGTGAGCCATGAAGCCGTCGAGACGGCAACCGCTCCGCCGGTGGAATCAGTGACGCCCGTCGAAGGGGAGGCCGAAAGGGGTTCCGGTGAGCTGGAACGGGAAATGGAACCATCCTTCGAGGTTGTCGAGACGGTGGAGCCGAAGGAGCCCGGGCAGGAGCCGGTGGAGAAGAGTGAAGAGAAAGTGGAACCTGACACCGGAATGGTCACCGAACCAGTCAGGCAAGAACCTTTGCCGACGAATGAACCGACGTCGGCGGGACAGGTCGAGCAAGTGAAAGAAGAGGTAGAGACTGAGGAAATCGTCGAGGGCGAGGCCGCAAAACCCAAATCGAGAGCCAAACCCAAGGCTAAAAAACCAAAGAAAAAACGAAAAGAAACGCCGGCGCGCATCATAAGCATGCCCGAACCAGAGGAAACGGCTGAAATAGCCCCTGAGCCGGGACCGATTGCGCAACGAAAGGTTGTCAGAGATCTTGGTGTAGAGGAGAAACCTGCTGAAGTATCTTCGGAAATTGTTTCTACCGAGACGAAAACGGGCAGGAAGAAGAAAGGCCGACGGGGCTATAAGGCCGAGGATGTGGAGCTGGTTGAGCCCAAGAAATTGGTCAAGCGCAGAGAGGTAGTGGAACGAGATGAACTGTATGATCTGAGTCAAGCCAAAGGCAGAACCAGGAAACCAAAAGCGGCTGTTCGGAAGTCCAAGAAGACGACCATTACGGTACCAAAGGCCATCAAACGGCGGATTCGAATGGGCGAATCCATTATGATCGCGGAACTGGCAAAGAAGATGGGAATTAAGGCTCCGGAACTTCTGCGAAAAATGATGTCATTAGGAATCATGGCCAACATAAACCAGACGATGGATTTCGATACCGCGGCCTTGGTGTCGGCGGATTTTGGCTACGAGGTGGAACGTCAAGCGAATGTTGAAGATCGTCTCGAAATTACCGTAGAGACGAAGGAAGAGAATCTGGAACTACGCCCACCTGTAATCACGGTAATGGGGCATGTGGATCATGGAAAAACCTCGTTACTGGACTACATTCGAAAAAGCAACGTTACGGAAGGCGAGGCGGGTGGAATTACTCAGCATATAGGCGCCTACAAAGTAAGTTTGGACTCAGGCGAAGTAGTATTTCTAGACACCCCGGGGCATGAGGCCTTTACCGGAATGAGGGCCAGGGGGGCCAAGGTTACGGACCTCGTGATCCTCGTAGTGGCTGCGGACGAAGGAATGAAGCTGCAGACCAAGGAGGCTATCGATCATGCGCGCGCAGGGGAAGTGCCCATCGTGGTGGCTGTCAACAAAATCGACAAGCCTGGAGCGGATCCGGATCGGGTAAAACGCGAGTTGGCCGAATATAATCTTGTGCCTGAGGAATGGGGCGGTGACACCATGTTCGTGCCTGTTTCGGCCAAGACGGGGGAAGGCATTGACGCACTGCTGGAAAACACGTTGTTGCAGGCGGAGATTCTTGAACTCAAATCGGATCCCTCAGCCAAAGCGAAAGGCACGATCATTGAGTCCAGGCTGGACAAAGGGCGCGGAGCGGTGGCCACCGTACTGGTGCAGTCCGGGACACTGCATGTGGGCGACGCCTTTGTATGTGGAAAGCAGGCTGGACGAGTCCGTGCCATGATGGACGACCAGAGTAGAACCGTCAAAGAAGCCGGTCCTTCAACTCCCGTCGAAGTCCAGGGGCTGTCCGGCGTTCCGAACGCGGGAGACGAATTCGTTGTTGTCGATGACGAGAAGACCGCCAGACTGATCAGCGAGCACCGACAGGACGAAGTCCGGCAGTCTCTGTTGCCGCAATCCGGGGCTATGACGCTCGAGAGACTGTATCAACAAATACAGGAAGGAGAGATAAAGGAACTTAACGTGGTACTAAAAGGTGATGTCCACGGTTCCGTCGAGGCCATCATTGATGCGCTGCATAATTTGGACACCCGCGTTGTGACTGTGCAGATCATTCATGCAAGTACGGGAGGTATAACGGAGTCGGACGTGATGTTGGCCGCGGCGTCCAATGCGATCATAGTCGGCTTTAATGTGAGGCCTACCAATAAGGCGAGAGAGCAGGCCGAGCAAGAGGGAGTGGAGATTCGTTTTTACAACGTCATCTACGAGTTGCTCGATGACGTCAGAGACGCGATGGTAGGCCTGCTCGAACCGACCTACCAGGAAAAGACGTTGGGACAGGCGATAGTGCGCGAGGTGTTCCACATAACGAAGCTGGGTGCTGTGGCCGGATGCTATGTGACCAGCGGAAAGATCCTCCGTGGCTCCAAAATAAGAGTGCTTCGAAACAACGTGGTGATTTTCAACGGGGATATCGGGTCCTTGAGAAGGTACAAAGAAGACATAAAGGAAGTCGGTCAGGGGCTGGAGTGTGGGATCAACGTCGTGAATTTCAACGATATTAAAATTGATGACGTGATGGAGAGTTATATTCTGGAAGAGGTGCAACCGACTCTTGAATAGTTGCTTGATGAGGCTTGACGCATGGTCGTAGGAGTCTGTCGATTAGAGCTGCTGATGGCGGAGAACCATTCTTTGAAAGGCAAGCGCAAGGTGGTCAAGAGCCTGATACAGCGGGTGCGAAACCGATTCAACGTCTCGATAGCGGAAATAGAGATGCAGGATGTGTGGAAGAGAGCCGTTTTGGGGTTTAGCATCGTCGGAAACGATCATAGCTTTGTCAACTCATGTATGGACAAGGTTTTGAACCATATTGAAAACATGCAACTCGGGGACCTGGTGGACTCCGAGATCGAGATCATCCACGTATGAAAGTTCGCTACAAACGTGCCGATCGGGTGGCCGACGTGATCCAGCGCGAGATTTCTTATTTGCTGCTGAAGAAGGTGAAGGATCCCCGGGTCAGACACGTCACCGTTACCGGCGTGAAAGTCACGGATGATTTGCGTTTGGCCAGGGTGTATTACACCAGCCTGGATCAGGATAAGAGCGTCGTTGACGAAGGACTTTCGAGCGCCAAGCAGATGATCCGAAGAGAACTCGGTCAAGTGTTGCAGTTGAGATTCGTTCCCGAGATTCGTTTTGATTATGATGCCTCGTTTGAATACGGGGATCGTATCGAACGGTTACTAAAAGAGATTAAGGATGAGTCTTGACAAGGTAGCCTCTGAAATCGCCAAAGCGGAGCATGTGCTGATTGCCAGCCACCAGAATCCGGATGGGGACGCCGTTGGTTCCGTGCTGGCTATGGGGATTTTTTTGGAGAACCTTGGCAAGAAAACGACCCTGTACCTGGAGAGCGAAGTCCCCGAATATTTTCAGTTTCTTCCCAGCGTGGTCCGTATACAACACGACCTGGAGAATGTACGGGATTTTGATACGGCCATCGTTCTCGACTGCGGAGATATCTCGAGGGTGGGGAAGATCGCCGATCGGCTTGCGTCGATTCCCGTAATTGTAAACATTGACCACCACTTATATAACACCGATTTTGGGGTCGTGAATCTTGTTGATACGAGCTGTTGCGCGACTTCGGCCTTGTTATTGGAGCTGTTCAAGGCGATGGGTGCGGACATTGAAACGGATATCGCTGTGAATCTCTATACGGGCCTGGTTACGGATACCGGTTCGTTTCGCTATGGGAACACGACGAGTGAAGCTTTTATTATGGCTGCGGAAATGGTGCAAATTGGAGTTGATCCAGCCTCTGTGGCGAAAGAAATATATCTCAATCTGCCGATGAAACGTCTTCGCCTTTTGAAGCTCGCCCTGGATTCCATCGAGAGGTTGAACGGAGGACGTATCGGGCTGATGGTGCTCACAAAGGATGATTTCGATGCGTCCGGCGCCGATGTCGCCGATTCCGAGGGGTTCATCGATTACGTTCGGGCCATACCCGGCGTTGAGATGGCCGTCCTCATGAAAGAGACGGATGGGGGCGCCACCACGGGAGTAAGCCTGAGGACATCGGGAAATGTCGATGCCGCCGCCGTTGCCGCCGGATTTGATGGAGGTGGTCATAGAAATGCGGCAGGTTTCCGAGTTCAGGGCTCCGTCAAGGCCTATCGAGATATAATTCTAAGCAAAATCATAGCGAAAATGAATGGTAGAGATGAGGCCTGACAGAGTAAATCAAGATGACATCGGCCCCGACGCCTTTGTTGTTCTGGACAAACCCGCAGGGATCACTTCCCAGAAGGCGGTGAGCCGGGTCCGACATCTGCTCCGGGTAAAGAAAGCAGGGCACACGGGGACGTTGGATCCTTTCGCTACCGGAGTTCTGCCCATCTGTCTGAATCAGGCGACCAAAGCATCGCGATTTTTTTTGGAAAGCGACAAAGTCTATGAAGCGGTGATGGTCCTTGGAGTCGATACCGACACATTGGACATTACCGGAAAAGTAACGTCTGAACGTTCGGTCGATGGTGTCCGGTCCAGTGACGTTGAAGAAACGAGAAAGGGACTATTGGGAAAACGACCTCAACGGGTCCCTGCCTACTCGGCGGTTAAGCTTAACGGGACGCCGCTTTATAAGTTGGCCCGGCAGGGAAAACAGGTCCAAATGCCCATCCGGGAGGTGGAAATCAAAGAGCTGGAGGTGCTGGACATCCAACTGCCGAAGGTCATGTTCCGAGTGCGTTGCTCGTCCGGGACATATGTGAGGAGCCTAGCCTCGGAGTGGGGCCAAATGCTCGGTTGCGGAGCTCATCTATCGGAGTTGAAGAGAACCCGTTGCGGAAGTTTCGATATAGACAGGGCGGTCACATTCCAAAAGTTGGAGACAAGTTTTTGCTCAGGCGCGTTGGATCGACTGCTGATCGGTTTAAACGAGGCGCTGGACTATATGCCCTCTATTCAGGTACATGCCTGTCTGGCCCAGAGTATACGCCAGGGATCCCAACTCGGGATGACTCAGCTGGATGAAGAGATCGTGGCCGGTTTGCAGAGAACTCCCGTCTTACGCGTAGTATCAGAAGAAAATGATCTTGTGGCGATCATGTCGCCGGTTTTCGACATAGAAAACAGACGGATTGAAAAACTTCGGTCCTTGAGAGTGTTTAATTAATAGCATGCAGCACGAATAGGAGGAGGGTAAAGGAAGTGGCCTTTAACGCTGATGTAAAAAAACGGGTAATTGAGAAGTTCAAGCTTCATGAACATGACACCGGTTCACCTGAGGTTCAGATTGCCCTATTAAGCGAACGGATCAACCATTTGACCGAGCATTTCAAAATCCACAAGAAGGATCACCATTCGCGAAGAGGACTTCTCAAGTTGGTAGGACAACGGAGAAAGCTTCTAAATTACATTAAACGAAAAGACATTGAAAGATACCGCGGTTTGATTCAGGAGTTAGGCATCCGAAAATAACTTCTAAAGCGCGGTGCGAGGATTTACTATGCCTGAATGTATTGAAATCGACTTGGGAGATGACAAGAAGCTCTCGATCGAGACGGGGAGGGTCGCCAGGCAAGCCAGTGGCTCGGCGATCGTGAAGCTTGGGGACACTATTGTGCTGGCAACAGCGGTATCAACAAAAGACAAGCGGGAAGGTATCGATTTTTTGCCGCTTACCGTAGATTATCTCGAGATGGCCTACGCATCCGGACGCATTCCCGGCAATTTTTTTCGCCGTGAGATGGGCCGGCCCAGCGAAAAGGAAACCTTGACATCGCGGTTGATCGACCGGCCCATTCGCCCGCTTTTCCCAAAAGGTTATCGCTTTGAAACCCAGATTATCACTACCGTTTTGAGCGTAGACCAGGAAAACGAACCCGATGTATTGGCTATGGTCGGGGCTTCCGCGGCGTTGCACATCTCGGACATTCCTTTCGGCGGTCCGATTGCAGGCGTTCGCGTCGGCAGGATTGATCATCGGCTGATCGTCAATCCCACTTCGGCTGAATTGAAAGAGAGCGACATGGACATCATTGTCGCCGGCACTAAAGATGCCGTAGTCATGGTCGAGGGGGGAGGCGCGTTTATTTCCGAAGAGGATATGCTGGAAGCGATCATGTTCGCTCACGAAGCGATGCAGCCTATTATCAAGGGACAGGAAGATCTGTACAGAGTGCTTGGTAAGCCCAAGAGGGTCATCGAAGCGCCTCCAGCGGACGAGACACTTCGGGCCCGCGTGGAGGAACTGAGTCTGAGTCTTTTGAAGGAAGCGGCGACCATTCCCGATAAGCTGGAGCGGCAGGACCGGATCAGGGAAATCGAAATTGGGCTGCTGAAACAGTTGGCCGGGGACTACGAGGGTCGGACCGGTGAAGTGGTGGAGGCTTTCGAGAAACTCAAGAAGGAAACGATGCGCCGAATGATCCTTGACGAAGGACGAAGAATAGACGGACGAGATCTCCGAACCGTTCGGCCCATTACTTGCGAGGCAGGTGTATTGCCGAGAACTCATGGATCCGCCTTGTTTACCCGGGGTGAAACACAGGCCTTGGGCGTCGCCACATTGGGAACGACCTCGGACGAACAGCGTATCGAGTCTTTGATGGGTAATTCCTTTAAGTCCTTCATTCTCCATTATAACTTCCCTCCGTATTCCGTAGGCGAAGCCCGCATGCTGCGGGGACCGGGACGCAGAGAAATCGGACACGGCGCGTTGGCTGAACGGGCCCTGTCCAAAGTCTTGCCTTCGAACGAGGAATTTCCCTACACCATTCGGGTGGTGTCGGAAATTCTTGAATCCAACGGATCCTCTTCCATGGCAACCGTATGCGCGGGCTCGTTGGCTCTAATGGACGCCGGCATACCCATATCTGGGCCCGTTGCAGGAATTGCCATGGGACTGATTAAGGAAGGGGACCGTTCCGCCATCTTGACCGATATCATCGGGGATGAGGATCATTTGGGTGACATGGATTTCAAGGTGGCGGGAACGCGCAATGGAATCGCAGCCATTCAGATGGATATAAAAATTGCCGGAATCGATCGTGAGATCCTGAGGAAGGCTTTAGAGCAGGCGCGTGAAGGGCGGCTGCACATTTTGGATAGCATGGCCAAAGTTCTGCCTGAAGCCAGACCGCTCCTTTCCACCTTTGCTCCCCGTATCGTTACTTACCAGGTCAAGCCGGAGAAGATTCGGGACGTCATTGGGCCAGGTGGAAAGACCATCAAAGGGATTACCAGCGAGTCCGGTGTGCTCCGCATCGATATCGATGACGTCGGCCTGATCAAGATTGCATCTCCCGACGAAGAGACGGCACAGAAAGCGATTGAGGCGATCAAATCCATCGTGCGTGAAGCCGAAATCGGAGAGTTTTACGAAGGCATCGTAAAACGGATCACAGATTTCGGGGCTTTTGTGGAAATCCTACCCGGGCTCGAAGGGCTCGTGCACATTTCCCAGCTAGACACGGAACGCGTCAAGACCGTTAGAGACGTGGTGAAAGAGGGAGACCGTATCAACGTAAAAGTAATCAACATAGACCAGCAAGGAAAGGTTCGGCTCAGCCGAAAGGATGCGCTGCTTGCGGATGGCGGCAAACGGTAGCCATGGAGAGCAGCTATCGCAAAACCGTCTTGGAAAACGGCGTTCGTGTGATTACGGAAAAGATTCCCATGTTTCGTTCGGTGGCAGTGGGGATCTGGGTGGAAGTCGGATCGAGGGATGAGGAAGAATCGGAACAGGGTGTGGCCCATCTTCTGGAACACATGGTATTCAAAGGTACCGAGACTCGATCCGCTTTTGAAATCGCTAAAGACTTCGATAGCATAGGAGGTAATTCAAACGCCTTCACAGCGAAGGAACACACCTGCTTTCATGCCAAGGTTTTGGATACCCATCTGAAACCTGCCGTCGACCTGCTCCTCGATATCTTCATGCGGTCCAGGTTTGACGCGGAAGATCTGGAGCTGGAAAAAACGGTCATTCTTCAAGAAATCAACATGATCGAGGATTCCCCGGAAGAATACGTCCACGTTCTGTTCGGGGAAGCCTTTTGGGAGGGTAACGCACTCGGCCGTTCCATTCTTGGCAGCCGGCGTCACATAGAGCGGATGCAAAGGGACGGAGTCATCGACTATGTTCGCAAATCCTACGTGCCGTCCAGAATCGTTGTTGCTGCGGCGGGCAATGTCGAGCACGAGGGCCTTCTGGAACTCTTGGACACGGAACTCCTGTCCTTCCATGACACGGCCTTTCTGAACAGAAGAACTCCTCCTGTGAACACAAAAAAAGACCGGTGCGTTTACAAAGACATAGAGCAAGTCCACGTGTGCCTGGGCGCCCCCGGGCCGAGTGCTACCGATGAATCACGATTTGCGGACACTCTGCTCAACATTATCCTGGGTGGCAACATGAGTTCCCGCTTGTTCCAGGAGATTCGGGAAAATCGTGGTTTGGCCTATTCCGTGTATTCGTATCTCAATTTTTATGAAGACGCCGGAATGCTGGGCGTGTACATCGGAGTGGGACCCGAAACACTGGATGAGACCGTGGAACTCACCGCCAAAGAATTTGCGCGCTTGCGGTCCGGAGACCTGACCGAAGAGGATCTGGCATCATCCAAAAACTACCTCAAAGGAAGTATCCTGCTGAATGCGGAAAACATGGAAAACCGCATGGTGAGGCTGGCCAAGAATGAAATCTCCTTCAGGAGGTTCATTCCGTATCAGGAAATCGAGCGACGTATCGACGCGGTTACGCTTGATGGCCTCATCGAACTGGCCGGTCAGCGTTTAGACCCCGCCAACGTATCCTTAGTCACCCTCGGCCCTGTAGGCAGAATTTCGGTCTTTCCTTCATAGTGGTCTGTGATAGACCGGGTCCCAAGTCGACCGAATTCAGCCTGGCCGTGAAAACCTGTTGTTGTCGAAGGACACTAAATGATACGCGTCTGCGTACTCGCCAGTGGGAGCAAGGGAAACAGCGTTTTCATCGAATCCGAACGCGCCAGAATATTGATTGACGCCGGTCTATCGGGCAAGGAGATTCGGCTACGCCTGCTCAGCCTAAATGTCCACCCCGACGATCTGTCGGCGCTCATTGTGAGCCACGAGCATGCGGACCACGTCAAAGGCATCGGCGTGCTTTCCAGACAGCACGAACTGCCCGTCTACATTACCGAGCCCACCTACCATGCGGCATCCTCAATGCTCAAGCACATAGAACCAGTTCATTTTTTTCGAGACGGAGTTTCTTTCAAAGTTGGGGATCTTACGATTCGTCCTTACGCTTCTTCACACGATGCGGTTGACCCGGTGAACTTTACGGTGTCCAATGGAAACATCAAGCTTGGACTGGCCACGGACCTGGGTTTCGCGAGTGCGCTCGTACGCAATTGTTTGCGAAACTGCCACGCGCTCATCCTCGAGACCAACCATGACCGAGAAATGCTGCGGGCCGGGACTTATCCTGAGCCGCTTAAGCAGCGAATCCTAAGTCGATTAGGACACTTGTCCAACGATCAAGCCGCTGAATTGCTGGCCGACCTTCATCATTTGGATCTCAGACATGTGTTTTTGGCCCATTTGAGCGAAGCCAACAATCTGCCCGACAAAGCGATGTCCGCTGTTGACGGCGTTTTAAGGGCGAAGCCTGTAAGAACGGCGATACATGTTTGTTCGCAATATCGCATTAGTGCAGAGGCGTGCATCTGATACCAAAGTCGTGCTGAAATACAACAGCCCATCTTTCCCGCTTTAGGAAAGATTGAGGGAGCATATACGGACAAGCACCGCTAATCCGTATATTTTCAAAGCACTTTTAGTAACATACGAGAAATATAGTACGTGCCCACGATTCGTTGCAAAGAACTCGCCAAGGCCCTCGAAGGCATAACAAAAGGCGATTATTGGCCTGTTTACCTGCTGTTTGGACAGGAATACCTGACCGGTCGCGCGGTGGACGCCCTGTTGGAGGCCCTTCTAACAGAGGAGCAACGGCCATTCAATCTGGTCGTAATAGACGGCGATCGAGAAGACGTTGCCGATACGATCCATTTTCTCAATTCCTTTCCGTTAATTACCGGATCCAAAGTCGTCCTGGTGAAAAATACACGGGCGTTTCATTCCAAGGTCACGGCCAAGGATCTGCTATCCGAGGCCCGGTCATCTTATCAGAAAGGCCACTTGTCCGAAGCGCTGAAGTCTCTGCAGCGTATGTGTGCTTCCGTAAAATTAGGCGTAGAGGAAACCGGTGGAGACTTTCTTCTCGAAATAAATGACATGCAGTGGAAAGAGGCGTTCGGGCTCCAAAGGACCCCAGAGGACGCAGCCATGATCAAAAGGCTTGTCGAGCATGGGCTTGATCAGGAAATGCCCTGGAATGTCGGCGAAGTGTCGGGCGACGCCCTCGATGCGGCTATAGACCGAGGCTTTGCAGGCAAGAACGTTCTGGTTCTGTCGGCGAACGTGATAGATCGACGAAAGCGCCTTTACAAGCTCCTTGACAAGGTCGGACTTGTTGTGGACTGCTCGGTAGGTGAGGGTGACTCCAAGAAGGCGAAAGACCAGAAACAGGAACTGGTCATACATCAATTGCGCGAACAATTGCTGGAAACAGGAAAAAGGTTAAGCCCGGACGCACATAAGCGTTTTCTGAAAGATGCGGGAGCCGATCTGCGTCAAATCGGCTCTGAGCTGGAGAAACTGATCACCTATGTAGGGGATGGCAAAACCATCGAGTTAGGAGATGTGGAGGCCGTCGTCTGTTCGAGTCGTGAAGAAGCGGTTTACGAGGTCATGGATACTTTGGCCAATAGAGATTTCGTGCGGTCTTGTCTGGTGCTTGACAAGCTGTGGGATCAGGGATTCTTTCCATTGGCTGTTCTGAAGGTGATCGGAGATGAAGTGAGACGGCTTCTTTGGGCAAAAACCCGCTTCCATCAGGGCAAGGTGACATACCATCAATTCCAGCTTGGGATGAACAAGGAACTCGACGATGCGGATAGGGAAGTGATCGGACAGATGGCGCCTTACGGCATTTTCAAGCTCATCGATTATGCGGGCAACTTCAGTGACGATGAACTTGCGTTCGCCCTCGGTCGTGTGCTGGAAGCGGACATTGCGCTTAAAACGGGCGCCCCCGATCCCAAAGGGGTGCTTGTAGATCTTTTGGCCCATATCTGTTTAGAAACGTATGACAAGCAAGAGAGGCCTTTTTAGTGCCATAATGCAGAAGGACGGAAACTTCAGCCGACCTTGGGGTGGGCGGGGTGGGGGCGAAGGCCGAGCACGGCGCACAGTCACGATGCGCGGGCCGATGTTCGGCCGAGGGTCTAGCTGTTCCATCTATTTTAAATGAGTTCGAGGATCGATAATGAGTGCGTTGAAAACACTATTGAAAGAAGTGATCGAACCCGGTCTGTGCGTGGCGTGTGGCGCATGCGTAAGTTTATGCCCGTACCTGGTATTCCGTGACGGCAAGGTCGTTTGTACGGATCTTTGTGAATGTGAGCAAGGCCGTTGCTACGAAGTGTGTCCCAAGGTTCAGACGAAGAAATTGGACACCCGGGTCCCGCCTCTGGGCCATTTCCAGTCCGTGTATCGAACGAGAGCCACTGTAGATCCCTGGAAGCAAACGGGACAGTATGGAGGGACGGTTTCCGCCTTAATATACTGTGCGATGCAGGAAGGAATCATTTCCAGGGCCGTCTTGACGACTAAGAACGGGGTTGGTGGTCCCCATGGAGTGGTAGCCATGACCCGGGAGGAGGTCTCCGCCTGCGGCGGCTCCAGGTATGTGGGTTGCGGCAGCCTATCCGTGTTCAATCGAGAGGCTCAGCGGAGTGTGGCTCCTACCGGACTGGTAGCGCTACCGTGCCAAGCGATGGCCTTAAGCAAGATGCGTGCTTCAACCCTGACCCATGAAGAGCACTCGTCCTCCATATCATTGATCGTAGGACTTTTCTGTACCTGGGCCCTGGATTATCGTCCGTTTGTTCGCTTCTTGAAACGGGAAGGAGTCGGTCCTGAGATCCGGAAATACGATATTCCGCCTCCTCCGGCCAATGTGCTTCAGATCGCTGAATCAGACTCGATCCGAGAGTTTCCACTGGATCGCATACGCCCCATGGCTATGGAAGGCTGCGGTTTGTGTCCCGACATGACCGCGGAACAGGCCGACATCTCGATCGGCGCCCTGGAAGGAGACGTGGGATGGAATACTGTGATCGTCCGTACCGAATTGGGGCGGGAACTACTTGAAAGGGCCTCCGGCCGAGGCGTTGTGGAGGTTGCCGAGATGCCTTCATCGAGTCTGAGCCATCTTGAAGAAGCTTCCGTGGCCAAACGAGTGCGCGGGTCGGCCAGGCAGCGGGAGAGACTGAATAGGGACTGAGTCGAAATCCGAGCCCAATTAGAATGGTCGTATAAGGAAACATATTATGTCTGAGATTGCTAAAGGCCAACCAGGCGCCCGCGTATTGCTGATGGGAAACGAGGCCATCGCCCGGGGCTTCCTGGAAGGAGGCGTCCAGTTTTGCGCTGCGTATCCGGGAAATCCGTCGTCGGAGATTCTGGAGAACATCGCTGCCGTTGCCCCGGATCTGGGCATCTGGGCAGAATGGTCTGTAAACGAGAAAGTGGCTTTGGAGGGGGCGGCGGCTGCTTCCTTCGCCGGAGTTCGCTCGATGGCGGCCATGAAGCAAAACGGCGTCAACGTAGCTTTGGATTTTATTACAAACCTGGCCCTTTCCGGCGTCAAGGCAGGCCTTGTTCTGGTTACTTGTGATGATCCCGGCGCCATATCGAGCACCAACGAGGAGGACGCCCGTTTTGTGGCTCGAGTTGCGGATTTGCCTCTCCTTGAACCCGCCTTCCCTGAAGAAGCGTTGAGCATGGCCAAATATGCACTGGAATTATCCGAGACGCTCGGCTCCTTGTGTGTCCTCCGCAGTGTGTCGCGCCTTTCACATTCCCGGGAGGCGGTGACGCTGGGGACGCTTCCGGAAACCAAACGGATCCCCGAGTTTGACGTCTCATCTCTTTGGAAGACGTTTCCCGTAGCTCCCAACCATCAGAGAATGCACAGGAACATGGACCGTGCGGAAGCCTGGTTCGAGGAATCGGCATTTAACTGGTACGAAGGTCCGGATCGTGCGGAACTGCTCATCATCACATGCGGAAACGGCTACGTGTACTCGAGAGAAGCGGTTGAATTATTGGGTCTCGGAAAACGCGTCGGCGTGGTCAAGCTGGGAACCACCTGGCCCCTGCCGCGCCAATGGCTGGCAAGGCAGCTTGACCGGTGCGATCGGATTCTGTTTGTAGAAGAGGTAGATCCATTTGTTGAGGAAGGCGTGAAGGCGTTCTACGCGCAGAACTGTTCAGAGCTGGGTATAAAGAAGTTCCACGGCAGGGTGGACCGAACTCTTCCGAAAGACGGTGAGATGAAGCCGGATCTGGTCATGCTCGCCCTTAAGCGTTTGCTGAATCCGGATCTTCCGCCACGGGATCGTGAATACGCCGATCGGGCGAAGGCGGTGGTTGATGCGATGGCTCCTCCTCGGGCTCTTGGCTTTTGCCCCGGGTGTCCTCACCGGGCCTCTTTTTGGAGCATCAAGAACGCGCTGAAACTCGATGCGCGCGACGGGTTCGTATCGGGCGACATCGGCTGTTATACGCTTTCCTTGTTTCCCACCGGTTTTTCACAGTCCAAGCTGACGCATTGTATGGGGTCCGGGCTCGGTGTGGCCGGGGGCTTCATGAAGCTTAGAAGCCAGGGCTTCGATCAACCGGTTATCAGCGTTGTGGGTGACTCGACCTTTTTTCACGCCGGGATTCCGCCGCTGGTGGACGCTATTCACCATGGGGCGGAATATCTTTTGATCATTCTTGATAACGGCGCGACGGCCATGACCGGTTTTCAGCCGCATCCCGGCCTGGAAAAGGGCGCCATGGGTCCGGGAGCCCGGGCGCTGGATCTGGAATCCGTATGCCGATCACTGGGCGCTTCGGTCGCTGTTCAGGACCCTTACGATCTCGATGGGACACGGGAGGCTATCTACCGCCTCCTCAACGAGGAGCAGGGTGTCCGGGTGCTGATTCTCAGGCGCGCGTGCGCTCTGGTGCAGCGCAAGCAGGGCGGTTTCCCATACACGGTCCAAGTGGATCCGCAGAAATGCATGGGCGACGACTGTGGATGTAATCGGTATTGCACGCGCGTCTTTCGCTGTCCCGGACTGTATTTCGATCGGACGACTTCCAAGTCGATCGTAGACGAGATCATATGTGTGGGGTGTGGGGTGTGTGCGGATATCTGTCCTCAAGGGGCCATTTCGCGGGAGGTGATGAACCATGCTGAGTGAACCGATCAACCTGGTGATCACGGGCGCCGGCGGCCAGGGTAATGTAATCGCGGCCCATTGGTTGGGGGAGGCGCTGCTGAGGAACGGTCTGCGAGTGACGGTAGGCGACACTTACGGACTGAGTCAGCGCGGCGGGTCCGTGATGAGCCACATCCGTGTATCCACGGATCGGCGTTACGGCCCCCTCATCCCTAGAGGCTTGGCTCACGTGATTCTGGGGCTCGAACCGGTGGAAACGCTTCGCGTATTGGCGGATTACGGAAATCCGGACGTGGTTGTCATGACCAATGACCGGCCGGTATATCCTTTAGATGTCATAGCCGGCGAAGTCGAGTATCCGGAGCCTCAACGAATCCGGGAAGCCCTCGAGGAGTTGAGCGCCAAACTGTATTGGATTTCGGCAACGAAGATTGCGCAGGAGTTGGGTGGGGCCATTGTGGCCAACATCGTAATGATGGGAATTCTTTTTGGCGCCGGACTCGTTCCCGCTCCCAATGAGATTATGTTGGAGGTGCTTCGGGAACACCTTCCCTCAGACAAATGGGAGGCTAACAGAGAAGCCTTTTACAGAGGCGTGAGTATGGCGATCGAACAGTAGAACGCCGATCGAGTTCATGAGTTGGGAACCTGTTTCGAAAATACTGGAAACCGGTTTGGGATCCGGTATTCTTCACCTCCCGAAAAAGGTTCATTCGAAGAAAGGGAGGTTTGAAGAATACTTAAACTACTACTCAGCACACCTTTATGAAACATCCATTCAGCAGCGTCCGGAAAATCCGAATGGTTTCCAAAGCTTCAGCCGGTTGAAAAAGGTGGTTCGGCGATGCCGAAGGAGGTTGGCGTCCGTGCAGGTTCATACTGATTTCCCCGATAGGCCGATACCGTGTCCTTTCCTGATCAACATAAGCACGTTCCTCTCTGAACCATCGAGCTGACGTATTTCGATCCAATTTTGTAGAGCTGACCGCCCGGATCGGATGTCCGGGCGGCTTGATACCGCGACAACGTCTGCCAAATGGAGACCGTTTATGGGTACAAGTGATTGGAAGAGTTTTTACGAAAAGAAGAAGACGGAACCGGATTCGGCGCTGAGATCGATTAAGCCGGGTCAGCGCGTATTCATAAGTTCTGGATGTGGTGAGCCTCGCCATCTGGTACGTGTGCTCGAAACCCTACACTATGAGTTTTCCGACGTCGAATTGCTTCAGTCTCTTTCTTTGGGAGAACGCTCCTTAACATCCGACAAATTTAAGGAGTCCTTCCGTGTAAAATCTTTTTTTGTCGCCTCCGGAACGAGGGGCGCCGTTTCCACAGGGAACGCCGATTACATGCCCATCCATTTTCGCCGTGTCCCCGAGCTTTTCAGAAGCGGCCGATTATCCCTTCATGCGGCGCTGATCCAGGTGTCGCCTCCGGATGAAGAAGGTTACTGCACATTCGGAGTCAGCGTGGATATCGGAAAGTCGGCCGCTGAGTCTGCTGAAACGGTCATAGCCCAAATCAATCCTTTGATGCCTAAGGTGTATGGAGACAGCCGTATTCACGTAAACGATATCGATCTCATCGTTGAACACGAAGAGCCGTTGTTGGAATATCGTTTGCCGACACCGACCGAGATCCAGCATCGAATTGCGGAAAAAGTGGCCGGACTGGTGGAGGACGGCTCCGTCATCGCGGCGGGATTGGCTCCGACCTCAGCTCAGGCGGTACGTTCGCTGCGTGAAAAGAAAGATCTGGGGATTCACACGGATGTACTGCACGACGCATTTCTGGACTTGATTGAATCCGGCGCCGTCACGAATCGGCAAAAGAAGTCGTTTCCAGGGAAGATAATTGCGAACTGCTGTATCGGAACCCGGCGCTTGTATGATTTTGTTCATGAGAATACGGATGTGGAGTTTCATCCGACCGAAGTAGTGAACGATCCTCCTTCCATCGCCTTGAACGACAAGGTGGTTTCCATCAGCCCGGCTATTGAACTGGATCTGACGGGTCAGGTATGCGCGGATTCTCAGGGCCACCGGATTTTCAGCGGTTTCGGAGGATATTCGGATTTTATGGAGGGAGCTGATTTGTCCAAAGGTGGAAAGAAAGTCGTGGTCATTCCTTCCACGAGCCCCGATGGTTCCCGATCACGGATCGTTTCTCAGCTTACCCCGGGCAGCGGGGTAGTCCTGAGCAGGGCTTCCGTGCAATATGTGGTCACCGAATTCGGCATGGTCAACCTGTTCGGTATGAGTATCCGCGAGCGAACGATCGCCCTGATTGATATCGCTCATCCGAGGTTTCGCAAGCAGCTTATGTCGGATGCCAAGCGGATGCACTACGTATATGAGGATCAAGCGCTCTCCGACGACCAGGGGCGCCTGTATCCTGATCAGTGGGAGACTACGCGTACTTTCAAGGACGGCCTCACCGTTCATTTTCGCCCCATCAAACCCACGGACGAGCGGGCGTTGCAGGAACTTTATTACTTCATGCCCCGCGAGGATGTGAGGACGCGATTTTTTCTTCCCATGAAGGCCTTCCCTCATCGGGATGTGCAGGCCATGTGCAATATTGATTATCTGAATCAGATGGCCATCGTGGGAACCCTGGGAGAAGGCGGCGGAGAGCGTATCATAGCGGTTGCGCATTACATCAGGGAAGATGGAACCGACACGGCTGAGGTGGATTTTGCCGTGAACCGGAAATACCAGAACACCGGAATCGGATCTTTTTTGATGAATTACCTGATCGAGATCGCACGTGCAAACGGATTAAAGGGATTCGTTGCTTATGTGTTGCGCACGAACATGGGGATGGTCCGAGTCTTCCGGAAAACCGGTCACCGTATGCTCACGGAGTTGGAAGAAGCCGATGTGTTGCATCTACAGCTTCGTTTTGATGAATCGTCGGCGTAATGAAGTGCGGAGGATGAAGGCCGGAGAAGGAGTAAGCAATTGATATGACGGGATTTGATCGATGATGGAATCGGGCGGGGAGAAACCGGTTCAGTGCGGACCTTTTTAGAATGAAGAGGCGGGACGGGGTTCTTGAAATTAGACGGTCTGTAGAAAAAAGATCCTGTTTTTCTATACATGGAACGAAAAAGAATTGACTTTCAAATAGTGGCTATGATAGATCAAAACACAATTTAAACGGCCTGTTAATAACTTCCCAATACTGGAGAATCCGTTTGGGCGATGCAAGGTGACAAGATGCTGCCTCGGCCGGCGGTTGATGAACAAAACTTCCGCGTGACTACTGCTGCGAACTATGAGAAGATGGGATTATTCAGACACGTCCCATTGTTGTTGATGCGGCGCATTTCTAATGATTTGTGGATATAAGCGATAGGGAATGAGGCGAGGTCGCTGTCCGAGGATTACGAACCTGTTCGGATAGCGAGAAGGGTTGACGTTCGCCTGTCCGGGGAATAGGTACCTGCTCCGTATGCTGAGGCCGTGATCCCCGTTCGCCGAATCCAGGAATGTGAGCCGGGAGCGTGCAGAAGGCTCCGTGCAACCCTATACTAGGATTTTCCTTGACACTGATATTCTTTTTTCTTAGTCTCCAAAAAAATGAGGAATTTCGGGCTAGTTGGGCCAGTAGCCCACTTTGCGTCAGTTGGCCTACGCGGCGACTAGGTGAGTGTCGAGCCTACGATGTATGCCCGAGTGTGGAACTGACCAAGTAAATAAAGCGAGGAAAGGAGGTGATTCAAAGCGAGGCGATCGCTGCATTCGGGGTATTAGGTTCTCAGAGAGCATTATTGGCATGAACCGCAGTCTCCCAATGAAGGGAGCTAACACACAGAGAGGTAGCGTAGAATGCCGAAGCTTGGAATTGAGTTTGATGAAGAAGCACAGAAAAAACTAGAGGTTCCTCTTGGGAAACGAGAGCTGTATCCCAGTGTAGGTAAGTACGTGGCGGAAGTGCTGCGAGAACATGGTGTCACCATAGCCTGGGGCGTCCCCGGCGGTCACATCTGGCATTTTGTGGATGCCATTTCCCGAATTGGGATCAAGTTGATCATTTTCGGGCACGAGCAAAACGCCGTGTATGCTGCTGAGGGTTATTCTCAGGTCACCCAAAAACCGGCTGTATCTTTTGGTACAGTGGGTCCTGGAACCGGAAACGCGTTCAGCGCCATGCAACAGGCCTATTTGAGCAATTCACCCATCATCTACCTGGCGGGCGGTATCGAGCAGGAGCACGACCGCCTATACAACACGATCCAGGAAAGTATCGCCGCTGAATTCTTCGAGCATGTCACCAAGTGGGCCCAGCGTTGCTTCTATCCCTGGTCCGTAAAGCAGTTCATGACGCGTGGTTTCCGTATCGCAACGTCTGCTCCCATGGGACCGGTGGCCTTCGAACTGGGCATTGACTGCCTGTTCATGAAGGATGAAGCCAGAGAGCATTACTGGGGCGGTTTCTTCCCGCAACACGCGGACTGGCTGCCCAACTGGCGCCAGGAAGACACGCAGAAACCCATCAGCGCGGGCGCCGATCCTGCGGCTATCGAGAAGGCGGCCAAGGCGATCATGGAAGCCAAAAAGCCGTTCATTATTTTGGGCGACTATGCTTCCTGGGATCAAGCGGGCCCCGAGATTGAAGAATTCATTAACCTGACCAAAATTCCATTCAACACCCGGCGTCTCGGCCGCGCGGCCGTGAGCGAGAAGCACCCCATGCATCATCGCGGGTTCCCCAAGTTCCGCAACGAGTTCGACATGATGATTCCTATCGGTCTGAAAGTCGGATTCTTCGACGGATACGCGGGTGGGTGGCCGGAAGCCATTCAAATCGCGCCCTGCAACGAGTACGTATGGACGTATGTCAACACCAAAGCGTCGTTGGTGGGCAACACCAAGGTCGTGATGAAGCAGTTGAACGATTGCATCAAGAAGAATGGATACAAGGTCAGTCCGGAGCGCGAAGAGTGGGCCAAGCGCTGCCAAGACTCTTTGGCGGAAGCTACGGAAAAGAGAGCCGCCCGCGCGTACAAATACGGCCCGGATCATCCGAGGTATAAATCTAAAGATATCCTCCACTACGGCTATCTATCCCAGATCATCCGGGAAGTCAATGAAGAGCTGTATGACAGCGCCGTGCGTGTGTCCATCGATGGATACACCATGAGCGACTTTGTCATGCCGTATCTCCAATTCACCCGTCCCGGATCCTGCATTACGGCCAACGACCAGGCCGGTGTGGGCCACGGTGTCGGGCAGGCCATAGGCGCGGCTGTCGGCGATTTGGAAAACGGATCGCGGATTCCGTTCCTGGCCCTGATGGGCGACTCGGGAATGATGAATGCGGCCATGGATATCCATGTTGCCGTTATGTACAAGCTCCCGATCGTCTATGCCGTCAGCAATAACTGCGGCTGGATGCCCGGAATGAAGTATCCGTGGTACGGCCCCAACTGGGATATCCTGGGCGAACAGGATGTCTTCGGCAATGATTGGATGGGCGTGACGATGATGGGTGAAGAACGCCCGATCGATACTCGGTTCGACAAACTGGCGGACGTGTTCGGTGGCCGCGGTATGGTCTGTAACCGAGAAGAAAAATTCAAAGAGCAACTGAAGGAAGCTTACAACATCGCCGAAAAAGAAGGCCCGGTGATCATGAACTGCATCATGGATCAGCACCTGGTCAACAAGGCCGTCATCGGCCCGGTATACTCTCTCATGTATGCTCATATCCCGTGGGAAGAGTTGCCGATGAGAGGTAAGCATTCCCGACGTTCTACGCTGAAGGGTTGGTTCCCCGCATTGCAGAGTCTGCCTCCAATGCCGATTTTCGATAACTGGGAACCGCTGCAAGAGGAAGAGTTCGGCTACGAGCCGAGGGACGACTTTTTCAAATAATGTCTCTGAACGTTTGTTCCCTGTGAACTGATTATCCGAGGAAGTCAGGGGGGGGGATCAAGTTTGGCTCCCCCTCTGCTTTTGTGTACTTATCACGAGGAGGAACCCCCATTGTCGTTTTTGGGTAACTATTTGGAACCAAGGCCTGAAAAGGTAACCCTAAAGCGCACGCTGATAACAGGCTATGTCAGACAGCTTTTCAAACATAATGATTTTCCTGGAGAATTATTCGTTGCCCTGGCGGACAGCGCGATGGTCAGCAAAGGCGATGTGGTCTGGGCGAGCCTGGACGCGGAACATCCCTTTGACTTCATCCCTCTCCCCAGTTTCGATCAACTGGTACTGAATCTGCCTTCGAGAGAAGAATTCCTGAAACAGCTGTGCGTGGAGAAGATGGAAGACGTGTCTCCCGAAACGGAAAGACAATTCTGGGAAGACTTCGACTTCGAATTCAGTAGCTCCGCCGACGGTGTCGAGCTGATTTGGGAATGAGCTTCGATCGTTTCGTTATTGCGCGAGATGAGCGCTGCGTGCATTGCGGCTTTTGCCGGCAGTATGTGAGTTGTCCCACCAATGGAAACGGCTGCATCGGGTGCGGCATCTGCATCAAGGGATGCCCACAGGGCGCCCGGCAATTCCACCCGCGTTCAGGTTCGCCGTCCCAAATCCGTTGCATAATCGACGGAAAGGAGCGCACGATCACAGGCTCTCTGAGCGTACGGGATGCTTTGTCAGAGCTGAACGGATCGCCGGAGATCGAGGTAGACGAAGGTTGGAGCGCTCGAGCGCGGTGCGATACCGGAGGGTGTTGGAATTGCGCCGTAATGATTGACGGAGTCCTGTGCCGGAGCTGCGCTACAGAGCTTCGAGAAGGCATGGACATCGTGACCGATCCGGATATCGTTCTCCGCACGGAACCACGGCGAATCGTGACGCTCATGCGTCCTCCTCCTCACTATCATCCATCTGTGTTTGTTCATGGTTGTAATTATGATTGTGATTTCTGCCACAATTGGGAGATAACGTTTGCTTCCCATGGGAATGCCTTGAGTCCCAAAGAAGCGGTAGCCATGCTGCGCTTGAACAAGGACAGGGATTACTGGGTGGGCATTTCCGGGGGAGAGCCGACGCTGAACCGTAGGTGGCTTCTGGATACCTTACGAGAGCTCAAAAGAGCGGTCCCGGAAAGCCGCATACAATTAGATACGAACGCATCGCTTCTGACGAATGATTATATCGATGAAATCGTTCAAGCCGGTGTTACCGACATATCTCCGGACTTAAAGGCGCGACGTGTAGAAACGTTCATGAAGTTGTGTGGAATCAAATCAAGAGAAACCGCGAAGTCGTTCCTCGAAACCTCCTGGAATGCGGTTCGCTATCTGGATGAGTGTTATAGGGATGAGGTCTTCATGGCTGTGAGTCTGCCGTATCATCCTTGTATTCATACACTTGATGAGTTGGGGGACGCAGCTCGGGCCATTGCGGAAATCAACGCCGAAATGCCGGTGACATTAATCGAATATCAGCCGGCTTTTCGACTTCGAGATGAATCTTTCTTGGAACCGCATGCGATGGAGACAGCAAAAGAGATTTTACTGTCCGCCGGACTAAGCCGAGTAGTCGTGCAAGGTGGTTCGGAAGTCCCTCTCGCTACGGACCCCCTCGAACTGGATATCGGCTCCGAGGAATTTTAGGGTGGTCGATGCGCCCTTTCGCGCGCTCAAGACGCGATTCGGAAGTGCTTGACAATTTACCAATGTTGGGTATCTCTGAATCAGTTTCGAGTGTTAGAGCGGAGCTTGAAATGAGATGATGGAACTCTGGTATAGAAAACAAGATGGTTGAGAACCTCTAAGGTCTCGGAAACCATATGAGGTCAATATTTCTTTTTATGTTGTCTATGCTTTCACTAAAGGAGGCAAGATATGGGACGGGAAGAATCAAAAAAGGATGTTTGTCTGTTCAGTCAGGATCAACTTGATACGATCAAGTCGGGTTATGACGATTGGTTCAACAATGTATTAAAGGACAATGACCGGCAGGACGAGCTGTCGGGCAAATATGTCACGCATTCCGGTATTCCCATCCGAATGCTGCATACTCCGGCCGACATTGCGGGGATCGATTATGCCGAGGATATCGGATTTCCCGGCTGCGCCCCTTATGTCAGAGGCGTGTATCCGAACATGTATCGGGGTAGGCCTTTCACCTTGCGCCAGCTGGCCGGCCTTGGCGCGCCCGAGGACTGTAACCTCAGGGTCAAGTATTTGCTGGGACACGGGGCAACCGGGGTCAACATTCTGTTCGACCTTCCGACCATCCGGGGATATAACTCCGACGATCCGGAGGCTGAAGGCAACGTAGGCCACTGCGGCGCAGCGGTTGATTCCATTTGGGACATTGACGCATTTTTCAAGGATATCGATCTCGGCGCGATCAGCACGTCGGTGGTGACC
>Ga0068714_10001443_pt1 | contig 34705 bp, 37 predicted proteins | sample MTBNYHSulfiMetaG_FD_62988 | JGI IMG/M metagenome (GOLD analysis project Ga0068714, IMG submission 62988) | Enrichment culture microbial communities from rom New York Harbor, USA that are MTBE-degrading - MTBE-NYH (New York Harbor Sulfidogenic)... | ecosystem: Environmental > Aquatic > Marine >...
TCCCGGGTTCCCACGACCAACGTGGAGGGGGACGGGACGTACGGGGTGTTGATGGGCCTCATGCGCATCCTGTCAGGGCACCATAACACCACGCTGGTGGTGGCTCAAAGCAAGGGGTCCATCAGTATTCCGGGGCTCATCACGAACGCTATTTTCGATCCCCTCTACGAGAGAATGTTGGGCCTTGATGCCGTGAGCTCTGCGGCCTTGCAGGCAAGAAGCTATATGACAAAATACGGGATTACCGATGAGCAGTGCGCCAAAGTCTCCGTAAAGAATCATAAGAACGCCAAAAACAATCCCTATGCTCAACTGCCTCTCGATATCACCGTGGAAGAGGTCCTTCGTTCAAGGATGCTTGCTGATCCCATAAAGCTTCTGGATGCGTCCCCCGTCAGCGATGGTGCATGCGCCCTTATTTTGGCGCGAGAAAGCGTAGCAAAGACAAAATGCGAAAAGCCGGTATGGATAAAAGGTGTTGGACACTGCTCCGACACCTATCACCTGGGGGACAGAGATTTATCCGATGTAGGCGCGTTGGCCTCGGCCGCAAAGAGGGCCTACCGGATGGCAGGGATCAAGAATCCGAGAGAGGAGATCCATGTGGCGGAAATCTATGACGCCTTTTCCTACATGGAACTCATGTGGATGGAAGGATTAGGTTTTTGCGAGCGAGGGGGGGGCGGCTCCCTGGTCGATTCGGGTTTTTCAGAAATGGGGGGACCCTTGCCGGTCAATCCGTCCGGGGGAGTGCTCTCGGCCCATCCCGTCCTGGTTGCGGGATTGGCTCGAATCGCCGAGGCCGTTTTGCAGCTCCGCGGGGAGGCAGGCGACCGTCAGGTTGAAGGGGCGAAGGTCGCTTTAGCGCATGGAATCGAAGGCGCATGTGGACAAGGCCACTGTGTGTACGTCCTTCAAAAATGAGCGGGCAATAGGGACTCTGGTTGGCTTTCGCGGCAAGGAGCATGGAAAGATGGGAAACAGGGTAGGCATCGTAGGGGTAGGACAGACGCATCATCGATCGAAAATTCCTCAATGTAACGGCCAGGAGCTCATCGGCATAGCGGTGAGGAGGGCCCTGGAGAGTGCGGACCTTACCATGAAGGACATCGACGCTGTGGTCATAGGCAACATGGACCACTTCGAATCGATCAACTATGTGGATATGTGGAGCGTTCTCGGCTTCGGCGGGTATATGAAGCCTGTCTTAAAGGTCACCACGGGCGGGACCACAGGGAGTGCCGTGGGCCATGCGGCCTTCTATCACGTGGCTTCCGGGCTCTTCGATGTGGTTTTGGCCATTGGTTGGGAACAAAACTCCGAGTCCGACACCACCGCGGCCATTGTGACCCATTGCGAACCCTTGATAGAAAGAGACTTCTATGGAGGTGCCATTGGCGGACTGGCCGCACAGTATTCCATGTACATGGACAAATACGGAGCAACGGAGGAGGACGCGGCCCTTGTCTCTGTCCGTGACCGTGGCAACGCGGCCCGGTATAATCCTCACGCCCACCTTCGCACGGAGATCACGGTGGAAGACGTGATGAAGTCCCCCTATATCTCATACCCTTTGAGGCTCCTCCATATGTGCCCAAGAAGTGACGGCGCTTGTGCCGTCCTCTTTGCAAGGGAAGAAAAGGCGAAAAAGATCACGCCAAAGCCTGCATGGGTCGCGGGTTTGGGCAGCTCTCACAGATCCACCTATTTGGGTGATGAAATGGGTCTTGCCGGCCTTCATTCCCTGGAGATCGCCTCGAAACAGGCCTATAAGATGGCGGGGATTAAGGACCCGTTCAAACAGATTGATGTGGCGGAGATGTATTTGCCTGCTGCGTCGGCCGGAGTTTCCTGGATGGAGGCCATGGGTTTCTGCAAAGAGGGAGGCGGGCCGGCGTTTATCAGGAGCGGTGTGACCGAGATGGGCGGAGAGCTTCCCATCAATCCATCCGGTGGCGTGATCGCCACCAATTGCATAGGCGCCACAGGACTCATAAGGATTGGAGAGGCCGCCTTGCAGATTATGGGCAGCGCGGAGAAGCGCCAGGTTCCGGACGCGAAGATCGCTGTGGCCACAGGATTCGGCGGTTGCTTCTGGTCCGACGTGATGATCATCAGTTCCTTGATTCGACTGGATTGACCCCGTTCGGTTGAGGATAGGGACCTGACCTCTCTTTTCGGGGAAGGAGCGGGAAACTCGAGTGTATGAGAGCGCAGTGGGTGGGATGCCGTTTATGTTTCAATTAAACCCTCTACCTCTGGTGGAGGACCCCCCCCAGAAAGGGCGGGAGGAGAGAAAAGAGTTCATAAAATCATGGTAGCCGAAATCAATGCCGAGACCAGGAGACTGCATCGTATTCGGCCACCCATTTGTTGTTCTAGTCGGATTGGAACAGCTAGGCAGCCATAGCGATGGGGGTCGTGGCTGGAAGCCACTCCCACGGTGTCGTCTAAATTGTCATTCCGGGCTTGACCCGGAATCCAGGTTTTTTCTTCTGGATTTCTGCTTCCGGCTTCGTGACGCGGCATAGCGCCGCTTCGGCGCCACGACCGTTCCCAGGAATGACGGGTTTTGTTGCCATGAATGACGGTCTGACCAAAACGGATCGATCAAGCCCCCTTCGAGGTGGCTTCCTGATGCCTCCCGCTCCGCGGGAGGAGGCTCACTCTTGATGGGCCTGAATTGAATGATTTCTGCGGCTCGCCCCGGGGAGGAAAAGAAGAATCAAAAGCATCGGGTGAGAATTTCCCAGTGGAGGTTTTTCGATGGCCGGCAGTTTGAGAAAAGACGACACAGGCGAAGTGTTGCGTATAAGCAGCGTGGTCGATGTCCCCTACAATTACAATGCCGGGTATTACGTGAGCAGGTACCTCAAGGAATTGCAGGAACACAAGCGGATTATCGGGGTAAGATGCCCCAAGTGCGGAAAGATCTATGTGCCGCCCAGGGTGGTATGCAGGGGTTGTTTTGTGAAGAACGAAGAGTTCGTTCCCGTCAGCGACAAGGGAACGGTGATGGCCTATACGGTTACGACGGTCCCCTACACGAATCCGAGTACCGGAGAACCCAAGAAACTTCCCTTTACGGCTGCCTATATCAGGCTTGACGGGAGTGATACCAACATCATGCACTGCCTTGAGGAGGGGGACGAGAAAAAGCTCAGGACGGGGATGCGTGTGCAGGCGGTATTTGCCGAGAAGAGAACGGGGGATCATTTCACCGATATCAAGCACTTCAGGACAATCGAGGAATAGTCAGGCGTGCAGGTTAGGCTCGGCAAGGCGCCGGCGACAATCCTCCTCTCCGAAATCCTGACAGCTCACCGGCTTGATGGTGTGAATCGCGCAAAAGTAAATTGGTTCCCCGAAGTACTGGAACAGGAAGGGGCACAGTTGCTGATTTTCCACGGCCCCGCCCGCCAGGTAAGTGGACCAGTGATCGGGATAGCGGACTCCCGGGGGTGGTATGGGTGGTACGCCGCCGATCTGGCAGCATACGCCGCAAAGGGTGCACCACTGACTGATCGGGAGCGGATGGGGGATGCCGTCGAGGGGAATGCAGGTCACGGTTTCAGGATCGTAATGGGTTTCGATATCCAGCCGGATTCTGAGAAAAGCCTTCGCCCAATTCCTGAGTCCAGCCGTAAGGGCCGGCGCAAGGTCGGAACGAAGCTTGTTGATGAAAAAACGCATGCCTACCACATTCGCGAAGAGCGTCCTTTCCAACATGCCGAGAGGGAAGTAGGGATCGAGTAGCGCCCTGCGAATCGGTGAGGCATCTGAGGCCTGTGGATAGAGGGACAGCAAGAGGTTCAATGATTCTTCGACCGGGCGATGATCAGCCGCGGCACTCTCCCTTAACTGCTTTTGCCGGACCCGGGCGAAATTTTTGAATAGCTGCGTGATGTGGCTCTTCGTTTTCTCCATGGTTTTATGATTCACTTTTAACGGGGATTGTTCATGAAGGTGCCGCGCCCCAGATGTTTTCCTTCTCTGATCCTTGGTCAAAGATTTCATATTTATTTCAAGCTCTTCCCCATGATATAGACCGCCTCCGGCCCCTCGAGTCAAGGAAAATCTCTTTTAGAATCGAATCATCGTCAAAGTTCCCGGCCTGGCTGAGCGCGTCTTTGAAAGCCTGTGGCTATGGGATTGGTGACTTCCAGTAATTTCTTTTCCATGCTAAAATTTTGGTTTTGTCCTCCGTCACGTCTTATTTTGGGGTTCAGTGGGCGATTAAAAGAAATTCGATACAGGCCGGCAAAAATGAATTCATTGAAATATCTAGGCAGTCTCTCCGAGAACGATCCATTTTACGGATACGTGCTCAACCACATTCTGCCTCAACTGGGACCGCGGGGGACATCTCCCAATTTCAACGTATTTGCCGTCCCGGCCTCCAACCGTGTATATATCTACGAGGAGACCCTTAGCCGAACTCGCTTCGTAGGAAAATTCTTTGGTGATGTCCAGGGCCGTTCGCGCAAATCCGCTGAGGATCTCATGGAGCGGGAATATCATAGCCTCCATCGGTTCCGAAGCCTCGGTTTCACCGGCTATCCCCATTATATTGCCCGACCTCTGGGTTTCAACGCGAGCCTGAACTGCGTGATGGTGGAGGAATTCTGTTATGGCACGCCGTTCCACGATTTCATTATCAAAGCAGTGAGAGAACAAGACAGGGAAATCCTTTTCCAGAAACTCACCGCGCTTGCCTATTTTCTTGCAACGCTACACAACCGTAGTGCCATCATCAACACCAGCGTAGAGTTTTGGAAGGAGTGCGCCTATTTTGATAAGATCATGCGTCAACTGACAGAGTGTGGGTTCCTAAGTACCGAGGAATCACAGGAGATCTACCGGCTCAAAGACCAATGGTACGAGAAAAAATTCATGTGGGAGGACCGGCAGGTCATCGTCCACGGAGACGTCACCCCGACGAACATCCTCTTCGGTGACGAACTCTGGGTCATTATCATCGACGTTGAACGGATGAAACTGGCGGACAGGGTCTTTGACTTGGGAAGAGTGGCCGGGGAACTGAAGCATTTCTTCATGCAATACACGGGGAATAAAAACATGGCAGAGCCTTTTATCGGGCACTTCCTCTGGGAATACGCATGTCATTTCCCTGACCGGCAGAGCGCCTTTGCCTCCATTACCCGTCGAATCCCCTTCTACATGGGTCTCAATCTTCTCCGTATCGCCCGCAACCCTTGGATACCCCATGCATATCGTGGGCAATTACTGAGAGAAGCCAATAAAACCTTAAGGTAGTACACCCATGACCATAAAAGCGATCCTTTTTGACCTTTACGGAACGCTCATCGATATTGAGACCGATGAGTCCATGGAGGAGATCTATCGAAGTATTGCCCATTTTTTGACCTATCATGGGGTTTATCTCCATCGGTGGGAAGTCAGAGACCTCTATTACCGGATTATGAAGGAACAAAAAGAGCAAAGTTCGGAACAATACCCGGAGATCAACGTGGAGTCCATCTGGAATGTCTTCCTAAAACAGCAGGGCATGAAAGGGGTTTCTCCGCGGAAGAAACTCGCCAGGACCCTGGCACAGATTTATCGGGGGGTGTCGCGAAAACGCTTGCAGCTCTATCCCTCGGTAAAGGCCGGCCTGGATCAATTGAAATCCACTTGTCGAATGGCGCTTATATCGGATGCGCAGCCGTGTTACGCCTTGCCCGAGATCCGGGCGGTGTCCCTCGACGGCTACTTCGATCCCATCATCATCTCAGCCGATTACGGATTTCGAAAACCAGACCCGCGCCTCTTTGAAAAGGCTCTGGAAATCATGTCTTTGACCCCGAGGGAAGTCCTCTACGTGGGCAATGACATGTTTCGTGATATATACGGAGCGAGCGTCCTAGGTATCAAGACTATTTATATTCTCTCAAACCAGGGTGCACCATCCTACGGTGAGACGACCGCGGACTACGTCGTCACAGGGTTTGAGGAGATATCGACTGCTGTAAAGGAATTATCACAAGGGCATACGAAATCGATGACTCCTCCTTAACCACGGTGCATGTCTCGAACCGTTCGAGTAAGTCCTCAGGCAAGGGTGCATGGAAATCATCGCCTCTCAAGTTAGCGCTTATGGGGGGAAACCCCCGGCCGCACGCAGTTACCTTACTTCGGCAGCACTACGGTGTCGATCACGTGAATTACGCCATTGCTGCAGGCGATATCGGTCTTTATGACCTTGGCATTGTCCACCATGACCGTGCCGCCGTCCACCTTGATGGTCAGGTCTTGACCGTTCACCGTTTTGGCAGAGGTCAGGTTGACGACATCCGAGGCCATCACCTTTCCGGCGACCACATGATAGGTCAGGATGCTGACCGGTTTACTCTTGTTCTCTGGCTTGAGAAGAGTTTCCAGGGTGCCCGCGGGCAGCTTGGCAAAGGCTTCATCCGCCCTTACCCTACCCTCTCGAAATCCTTCCCCCAACGACTACGTGAATGCCTGTGTATCGGCCACCCTCTATCTCGACGCGAACGGGTTACTCGCTGTGTTCACCCGGGCGACGACGGCATTCAGCAGGCCGGTCTTCATCGACGCCGTCGTGGTGCCGTTCATGGAGACCGTGGGCGACCTGTGGAACCAAGGATCTCTCAGGATCGCCCACGAGCATCTGGCTTCCGCGGTCCTGTGGACGTCCCTGGGAGATATGCTCCGCTTCACCCACGTCAGTCAAAATGCACCTGCCGGGATTTTCACAACTCCTCTTGCTCAGTTTCACGAATTCGGGGCACTTATCGCGGCGGTCACAGCCGCCTCCCGGGAGTGGAGAACGGTGTACATGGGTCCGAACCTGCCTGCGGAGGAGATCGCGGCAGCCGCGGCCAGGTTGCAGGCACGCCTCGTGGGTCTCAGCATTGTCCATCCTAAAGACGGTTCCAGGTTGATAGGGGAACTGCGGAAGTTGGGGCGATCGTTGGGAGAAAAAGTTGCCTTGATCGTCGGTGGTCGAGCCGCCCATGCTTATGGAGAGGTGCTGAAAACGGTCGGGGCCGTTTACCTTCAGGACATACAAAGTCTGCGCCGTCCCTGGAATCCCTTCGGTCCGAACCGGGCGCCTGAGGAAGGGCACCCATGGCGTCTTTGAGTTGAACGCCGGCGTCTTTTTAAGGAAGGTGAGATCCCGATACGGCGGACCATGGTGGTCACGGGACCATTCAAAACTCCGCTCGAACAAGCTTTCCCTGTCCCATGTCCATCAGGAACTGCTTGATGCGGCTTCCAGGAATGCATGCAGAGAGAGGGGCATTGCCTGATGGGTCGCGGAGCATCCCCTTCTTGAGTCCGACGAGAAAGCCCTGCGGCGAGTAAACCCCGGAACCCGAGGCTCCCATGGCCTCTTTAATGTCGTCGAAGATATCCGCATAGACAAATTCCGCGTCGGATTCGATGATGCTCCCGGCAGCCACGACGTTCCTGCGCGGACCGGGATTGCCGACACAGAATATCTCGGCACCTGCTTCGTCGAAGTCAGCCAACTGGACGGTCGGCAACTCGTCGGTCTCCACTGCGAGCAGAGCAAGGTTCCAAACTTTGGACCGTCCTATGAGTCGAGCGTCTTTCCCATCCACCCGGTACTCTGATTCGGGTTCGAGGATATGGGAGTTTGTCAGCACCCGGTTCTTCGAAAGGATCACACCGGTTCCGCAGAAATCCCCCCGGGCTTAGGAGGACATCCAGCATCGACCTGGTCTTGTTGCGTTTTTCATTTTGCACCAACACACACCTTTTTTTCGCCATGGCGACCGGTGTCAGTAAAGACTCAGCCCTATCTTCGGCTCGTGGAAACCACCCACCTGCCCCCAGATGGATGAAGGTTAGGACTGTCGATACTGCGACGCCGACTCTTCTCATCCCTTTGCTCATCCCGCCTGGACACGTTCCTGAAGTCACGGTGGACCTCCTGTGAAATGATGCACGGGCGTTTGCCGGTTGCCGCGACACGAGGGCGGCAATGCTCCAGCCCCACCCGGCCGCAGGACACATGCCAATGTCTCCGGTGCAGTCTCTCCTTTGCATTTGAACCTCGGCGAGGAGGAGAGAGACGGGATCCAAGGAAAGATGGGAAAAAAGAAACGGGAAAAGAACGCTTCGCCAGAGCAATTCACCCCATCAGTACGCAGGGGAGGTCCGTGAACAAGGGAAGTTTCTCTTGATTGATGAGGAAAGCTCGATCGCTACCCCCAGACCTGCGGCGTATACCCCCGGGGGAGGTGGGCGGTGCCCTTGACGCATCGGATTTCCACCTCCTTGTGGATTTTTTCCACGAGGGGGTCAATGTGGTCACAAAAGCCGCCACCCTCCTGTGACCATCCCTGGTCGGTTTTATTGGCAAACGTGCAGGTGCAGAAATGAACGGTATCCGCTCCCTTGTCCTTGAGTATTCGGGCGAACTCCACGGCATTTTCACCCGGGCAACGGCAGGTCAAGAGGCCGACGAGCTGGGGATCCTCGTAGCCGGCAAATCCCTCGCGTTTTTCGCGCAGGGACTGAAGGCAACTTGTCATCGGGCAGGTGTTCTCGTTTTTCTCACAACGGATAATGGCGACCTTTTCCATGGGGGACTCCACTTCAAGAAAGTGTTCACAGACTTTTTTATACCAAGAATTGGGCGCAAGTAAAACCCCAAATAACTCAAATGCCTCAATGCCCGGAGCTGAAACCTTGGAGTTCCAGCGAATTGATTTCCCTCAGGGTTTTCTCGTATAGAGATTGACTGGCGCCTCCGAGGGATACAGCGCGCTTGGCTTTTTCTAGGGCCTCCGGTAATTGCCCTTGCTCGGCCAGTACATGCGCGAGGTTGTTGAAGGCTGCACCGCTCTTTGGATGAGCCTCAACCGCTTGCCGGAAAGCTTTCTCTGCTCCCCTTACATCCCCCAGGGTATACAGGCAGTTTCCCAGGCCCATCAGGGCCCCCAGACTAAAAGGCCATCTTTCCAGAGCTTTTCCATAGGCCTGGGCTGCACCCTCATATTGGCCGGTTTGTTCGAGACCGAGGACGGCCTCCAAGTAGGACCTTTCATTAGCGCTGGCAGGTAGCTCTGTCACGGGTAGTACCACCAAGCCCCATTTGTCGGCACGTTTCCAGGTTCGCATGAAAAGGGCCCATTTCACCTGGCGTCCCTCTTCCTCGCCTGAGTGGAGCGTGAGAGTGCCTCCCTCGAGATCATATCCAAGGACCACTGCGTAATGCCAACGCGGGAACCAGGAGAATGAGAGGTTTTGAAGGACAATTACGGGATGACCCGCTGCGATCTCCTGGAGCATTTGATTGGCAGCCCTAACGGGATACGGGAGCCGGTTATGTCGCCGGGCTGCCCCTGTCATGGCCGACTGGAGCGTTCCTTTAAGCGCCGGTGTGTAAAGCTCTCGAACAAGGTCTTCCTTGCTGACATTTGTTTGGCTCCACCCAAGGACCATGGCCATAGCCGCAGGGCCGCATTGATAGGCCTCTTGAGGATAGAAGGGCACCGACGGGATGGTCACCCGGCTGGGCAGCTCCGAGGCCGGGATTTCGGGTGCCTCATGGCCCATGTGAGCACAGCCCCACGTCAGGCTCAGGCTCAAAATAGAAAAAAAGAAAAGTCCGTAGGCCGTCTTTTTGACAATTTCAGTGACGACATGCATATACGCCAGTGCCCATCCATTAGTCCCCCTCCCCGGGTGGGAGGGGCAAGGGGAGGGGGAATCCGATGACTAACGGTGTTTCTTCACAAAGGGGAATATGTCTGTAACCCCTAGAATATCGGTAATGAGCAGGATGATAAAAATGAGAAGGGCGACCCCAAGGATCGCACCTAGGGCGTCTCCGCCCGCAGGAAGCGTGTCAAGCCGCGCGGCGATATCGGAGACCTCTTCATCCGTGAGCTGATCAACGCGGGCTTTGGCTGTTTCGCCGTCTACCCCCCAGGCTTGCAACTGTGCTCGCACTTCTTCTCTTTCGAGGAAAGCATGTATCCGGTCACGATTCAGATCCTGAGCGTTCTCTTTGAGAACCTGGGCCGTTCCCAGCATGGAAGCCCGGGCTGGAACCCAATAGGCGCTCATGGAGATCAGAGTCGCCACCAAGAACATCGCAAGCGGTTTTTTTGCTTTGAAACAAACATTCATTTGAAAATCCTCCTAATCTGTTTGTATTGAGATCCTTTCCCTGGGTGACTTTCCATGGACTCGTCAATTTCGATTTCGAAGGAAATGAGAACCAGACTTCAGGTCTCGTCATTTTCCCCATCGGGACTTTGCTTCTCTCTTCCGGTGAAATCTTTGTCAGATGCCTCCCCGGAAAACATACCCCCTTACCGATTGACTCATGGCCTTACGAAGATTTCACTTTTCCATCCGGCAAGGGGCCTCGCTGGACAAAAGTTTCTTCGTTCCTATGAGGATTGCAACCGTTCGTGTTCGCGTGGACGGCATGAGCTTGGTTTAAGCAGAAAACATGCCAAACCATGTGAAGAAGGTTTTTGTCATTGTTTCCAAGGAGATGAAAACAGAATTCCTCTCGTTTTCGGATCTTGGGAGCATAACACCGGGGTTTGTGCAAGCGTCAAATGTTTGACTTGAAAAAGGGCTTGAAATGGTTGCACTCGAGGCCTACCCTTGAATGCTTGCTTATGCGGGGATATGATGGATATGTGATCGTTCCGCGGTTCAATGGTTCAAGGTTCAAGGTTAAAGATGGAGGTGAACCCTGAACCTCCGAAGTGTTCCATGGATAGGGGGTTGAATACCCGTTTGAGCAAGGTTGGGAGATGGGATAACCCTTGAGAAAGGGGGCATTGACTCATCGGATGCTTACAGCCCGTAAATCCATTCGTGAAGAATGGAGCCTCTGATTTACGAAAAAGAACGATTTCTGAAGAGCGAGAGTATGGTTGTGTCGTCAAGGGACTTGGCGCTTTTGCTGGAGGAAGGTTTTGAAGATAGCTCAATTGCTTGGATGTTTCATCGTCATGGTGTTGTTTGCCGCGCTGTTCGGTTGCACGGGTATTCCGTCGGGGCTGGAGCCGGTCACGGGATTTGAGTTGGACCGTTATCTCGGTAAGTGGTACGAAATTGCGAGACTCGACCATTCTTTCGAGAGAAACATGAGCAATGTATCCGCTCATTACTCCCGTGGGGAAGAAGGCGAAATCCTGGTCGTAAACCGCGGCTTCGACGAGAAAAAAGGGAAATGGGAGAAGATCGAGGGACGGGCATATTTCCTTGGTGAGAAGAATACGGGGAGCCTGAAGGTCTCCTTTTTCGGTCCCTTTTACGGAGGTTATCACGTCATCGCTCTGGACAAGGCGAATTACCGCTATTCCATGGTCTCAGGACCAAAACGCTCCTATTTGTGGATCCTGGCCAGGGAAAAGACGCTTGATCAGGATACCCTTTCGAGTCTGGTAGGAAGGGCCAGGGCATGGGGTTTTGAAACGGACAAATTGATTTACGTGAAACACGACCGCCTCGACTAGCCTCTCTTCCCGTGGGGCTTCTCCATGGAAGAATTCAAGAATGTTTCTCCCGTGGAGCCTCTCGCTTGGATTCTTGCGCTTTTCTCACGTTCATGCTAAAAAGGCCTCCGGCAGCTCGGGAGGTGTCCGCGATCGGGATCTCCCCACCAAACCTGGAGGGAAGCGCATGTCCAAATCCACACACGGTTCAAAAGCCAAAAAAGACTATCTTGTGGTTGACGCCCATCTCCATTGCTTTCGGAGCGTCGAGGCGGGCCGGATGGCCTTGTCACTGACACCCTCCTTCACTCCTTACGCAGGCACCGTGGAGGAGGCCCTGGGTGCCATGAAGAAGGGGGGCATCTCCAAGGCCGTCATGGTGAATACGATTCCTCTGGCCTACATGAGAGATGCCGCGGAGCGCAAGTTCCCTCCCGATCTGAGTCCTGAAAAGCGCCGCCTGGCGGAAGAAGATCTGCATCAAAAACTGCTGGAAAGACTCGCTCGTTTGAATCGCTGGAGCTGTGAAGTAGCCAAGGAGCACCCAAGCCTTCTTCCCACCATAACCCTCGACCCGATCATGGGGCCCGAAGCTTTGAGGAGCGAGGTGGTAGACAAGGTTACGAATCATGGTGCCAAGGCCTTGAAACTGCATCCTCCCATCGGGCGTTACTACCCCGATGACGAGTCCCTGTGGCCGGCCTATGAAGCCGCCCAGGATCTGGGCATCCCCATCATCTTTCACTGCGGTCCGCACCCTCATCCCGACAATCCGGCGCAACCGGTAGAATACTCAAGACCCAGGCGCTTTGAGCCCGTGTTGACCAACTTTCCGAGGCTCACCGTGGTGATGGCTCATATGGGCGTGGGAGGCGGCCATGATTGGCCGGAGCTATACAAAATCTACTTTCAGGAGGTCATGTCCATCGCCTCCAAGGGATACCCCAACGCATACCTGGACCTGTGCGCATGCATTGGCGAAGCGATGGGCGGACATGGGATGCCGGCAGAGGACATGATGACCTTGATTCGCACCCTGGGTGCCGAGAAAGTGCTTTTTGGAAGTGATTTCCCCTGGTTCGAGCCTCTCGACACCTTGGAGGGAGTGCTGAAACTGGAGCTGGAAGAACGGGAGAAGCGCTGGATCCTGGGTGAAAACGCTATTCAGGTGTTCAAGATCTCCTAGGTTCAAGCGCCCGTCCACGGCCGGCATACGCCGGAATGAAGGTGTTCGGAAAGCTCGGTGACGTTTGTACTTAGGCACTAGCAGGCGTTTATTGCATCGATGAGTTTTCGGAGCCTCCCAAAATCCCGGCGGTTGAAGTCGATCACAAGCCTGGGAAGGAGGGCGATTTCAGGTTCGTCCTCTTCGGCAGGGAGCGGTTTCGAGAGGCTCAGATTTCCCCCTGGCCTCAGAATGTCCGAGAACTCCCGCCGCAACTCCTCAACCTCTCTTTCTTCAATCTCGGAGGTAAGGCGAATCACCAACTGATCGTCCACGTATCGCAAACTATGATACCGGGCATAAAAGCCACGGATTTTGCTTACCGCATCATCAACGGAATCAACCCGCTCGAAAAGGTGGAAGTCCGTGAGACTGACATACCCTCTGGCCAGGAGTTCCCTCTCAAGGAAGTCCGCCCACTGCCTCCAATAGGTGCCCCCCGGCTCGTCCACGAGGACGAGTGGCAGAGGGGCGCGTTTGCCCGTCTGAACCAGTGTGAGGGTCTCCATCGCTTCGTCGAGGGTGCCGAATCCACCCGGAAAAAGGGCCACTGCATCCGATTCCTTCAGAAAGGCCACCTTTCGATTGAAAAAGTACTTATAGGTAATGCTGCGTGGGTTTTCCAAGACGATAGGATTTGCTTTTTGCTCGAAGGGAAGGCGGATATTGACCCCGAAGGAATGCTCTGACCCGGCGCCCTCGTTCACGGCCTGCATGATCCCCGGCCCTCCCCCTGTAATCACCATGTAACCCGCCTCGGCGAGCTTGCGCCCAAATTCCCTGGCCCTCTCGTAAAGGGACTCATGGGGCCGTGTCCTGGCCGAGCCGAACACGGTCACTTTTCGGATGCGGTGGTAAGAACCGAAGACTTTGGCGGTAAATCGCATCTCCTTCAGGGTCGAATTCATTAGCTTGAGATCGGCACGTTCCACGTTTTCCTGGCCGGCCTTGAGGGCCGCAAGAATCATCTCCCGCACGATGGCAGGGTTATGGATCCCTCCTGCGACATTCATCAACTGATCAATGGCATCGTCCACGACGCCGTTGGTTCTGGTAAAATGGAGTTCCATCGCTTTCATGTCTCGAGTTCCATCGCATTGTGTTTCCGGGCTCCCGGTTTTTGAACAGAATAACCCCCCATTTCCAAAAACCCCTTCTCCCCGCTTGACCTCGCTGTCTTCAGGTCGGTTTTACGGAGACCAGACGACTCTGCCAGTTAAAATAGCACCGGCCCCCACACTCTGAGGATATTAGAGAGTTCGCGGATCCTGCGGGCCGATTTCAAGTTTTTTAAAGCCCGGGGAGGGTCCATGGTTTCCTTGGGTGCATTCCCTGTTTGTGCAGCCGGATTTCAGAATCTGAGTCCTGACTGGCCTGGTGTCATGTCTCAAAAATTGCTTTACAATATCCACTTGACCACCCCCACCCATCCTCCCCCATCAAGGGGGAAGAGACTCTTGCCATTCCCGGTGCTTCCCCTCCCCTCTCGAAGATCCCGCCGCCTTTGTGGCGGGGGTGGGAGGGGCAAGGGGAAGGGGAACATGACATGGCGCATGAGGACAAACAGGGAATGCACCCGTTTCCTTAAGCATTTCTTTTTCTCTGTCAACTCTCTTCTTCATTATCGGCAATCCCTGATCACAAAGTAAAGAATCCGGGCCGAGGGGAGGCTGCTTGCATTGGCCCCTTGAAGGCTTTGCGTGCATTACCAAGACTTGATCTGATACTCATCAGAAGGTCAGTAAAATTAAATTGGACAGGAGGCTTATCGTATTTTTTTTTACCGTCGCCGGTATGGCCGCCACTCTCTTTTCATCAGGCAAGATCTCTTTTGGGATTCCGATCAACATGGTGGATCGCTTTGTTGGTTCTGCGGCATATTCGATTCCGAGGTAGAGAGGCACATATCTTTTTTAGGCGATATCTGATTGGCCTTTTCCCCTGCAAAAAACAGTCGGATTTGCTCTCCCCTCAAGTCGCTTAGTATCCGGTGAAACGTCTGTACTCCAAATGGATGAATATCATTCAAGTTGCTTGTATGGATAATTATTTTCCGAAAATTCTTTGGACTCTTTTTCAGTAAATTTAAAAGCTCAAAGGCCGAACTACCGTCAAAATCGCCACTTAGTTTTATGTACAAGTCCTCAGATTTTCGATAAGCCATAATCCTAAAATTGGATGCCATAATGTTTTCTCTTTTAGTTCACAGAAAGCCAGCCCTCTGGACTTAGACCAAAGTCGGATTCTCTGGCCCCGGATTTTTACTAAGATTCAATGTTCTTAGGACTTAGGACTTCCATCCTGGTATCAAATCTTTTACGGTAATGCACGGGAGAGTGGCAAAATTATTAGGTAAACACCACCTTTCCCCCTCTGTTTTACATTCGGAATCATCAAATTCTTCACAATGCAAAATCTGGTTTCCTTCTTTCATCGTATTTTTCAGTGAAAGACAATCAGATCGGTAAATACATGTACCGCATAGTCCTCGACCTTCGAGTTTTTGAACCATTAAAATCTCCTTTAAAAAACCTCGACAGTCAAAGGTTCTCGTAAATTCCTGAGCTCATTGAACCTAATATTCCCCCCTTTCGTAAAATGGGGGTTGGGGGGATTTTTCAATGACCTGTTGAAAACCCTTAAATCCTTTTTTACAAAAGGTGGAGTTAAGAGGCATAGACTTCGAGAACCTTCGACTCTTCGCTAAAAAATAAAAAGTGAAAATCGCAAAAGTGGAAAATTTGTCATTCTCGTAAGAGCAAAAGCCGGAATCCTGTATTCTCAAGCGCTCACAGAATCTTTCGCCCCCTTTTTCAATGGGATAACGACATCTTATGAGATAGTGAGATTGATATCACGTGCTTAAAAGGTCAATCTCTGAGTAGAGTTTCTTTAATGCATTGTCAAAAAGGGGTGGCTGTGGTGTGATCATCAATCTTTCGGTCACTTTTCGTGCTGACAAGCATATTTCACTATTGAACCCGGCCTGGACATTTTTCAAGATCTGAAGGAGTGCGTCGCCCGCGAGAATTCTGGCATCGTAGTAAATATTGTCATCGGCCAGTATATTGATTACCTGGCTAATCAACTGATCGCAGGGCCTTTGAATCTCTCCGATTCGTCCCAGCACCTCCTCACGAAGCCGCCAGTTCCCCTTGTACTTCAGTATCCGAATAAGACCAGGCTGACATTCCGCTAACTTGCCGTTTTCCGCCAGTTTGTCGAAGACATCCAGAACCGCCTCCCAATCAGCAAGGTTTCCAAAAGGGTCTTCTTTCATTGAGTGGCTCCTTCCCGTAAGGTTATCTGAGAATCGGGTCTCGACTGAAGAAAACCCACCTCGCCCGGACATTTGATTTTCGAGTCTTTAATAATCGAGATTTTCACGGGAATACCAATACTTATCCAACTGATCCTTTGTAAGATGGTTATGCTGCCACAAATCTTTATGATCAGTTACAACCAGCGACCCGAATAGATGCCGCTCAAGGCGCTTGATCTTGCCTTCGGGTGTAATAAGCAGAAGATAGTTATCTCCGGCATAATCAAGAACAATAAAATATTTGCCGGAAGCCTTATTTTTGACCAACTCCATGGAAAACAGCTCCACGCATCTATTTTTCATCAATGATGGCCACACAGCTCCTGCGATGCGCCGTACATTGACAACATAGGAGCAAGGAAGATGCCAAAGCTGCAAAGGTGATATAATGGGGTGATATCAATAGAAAATTGATTTACGGTTAGAGCTGGGACAAAGTACAGTTATGGGAAAAAAGCGCCCGCCCCTAAAAAATAAAAGCGATATAAGAATTTGAATTTTGAGTATTTTTTGACGCAGGGCGAAATCGCCCAATATGGGCGGTTTTGGCACTCAAGGATGCAGGCTTTTTCGAAAAAGTGCTCGGCGAGAAATACCCAACAGGGTAGCAGCCAGGGTACGGTTGCCCCCGGATTGCCGCAGGGCTTTCGATATGAGGGATTTTTCCAGTTCTTTCACAGCCTCGCGAAGATTTAAGGGTGTTCCTATCGGCGTTGTTCTGGATTCCAGACCGGGTGAGAGAAATTCAAGGTGGCCGAGGGTTACATATCGCTGCAATACATTGCGTAACTCTCGCACGTTGCCAGGCCAATCGTACTCCATGAGAATATCCATGATACTGCCGGGAACTCTCTCTATGGATGAGGGCGCTTTCATCTTCTGTAAGAAGTGTTCTACCAGCAAAGGGATATCCTGTTTGCGGTCACGCAGTGGCGGCAACTGAATCTGTATCACCTGGATGCGGTAAAAAAAATCATTGCGCATATGGCCGCTGGTAACTTTGTCCCCTAAAATAGTATTTGATGACGATATCATACGAAAATCCGAGGAGATGGTCTCCATACTCCCCACCGGTCGGTATCCTCCGCCCTCTATGGCCCTTAGCAACTTGGCCTGCATATTGACGGTTAACTCACTGACCTCATCAAGAAACAAGGTACCGCCGTCGGCCATGTCCAGATAACCCGGAGAATCGGCATGGGCGCTGGAAAAGGCCCCTTTGCGGTGTCCAAAAAATTCCCTTTCAAATAGAGACTCTTGAATTGCACCACAGTTCACAGCCACAAAAGGTTGGTTTTTTCTGGGACTATGGTTATGGATGGCGTGAGCGACCAGTTCCTTGCCGGAGCCGGATTCACCGAATACCGCAACGCTTGCGTCCGTGGAGGCGGCCTTGAGAATGAGCTCATACACCTCTTGCATGGCTTGCGAACGGCCAAGGATTTCCCCGAGTCGATATCGTTCCTTCAATGAGGAACGCAATACTCTGTTTTCGTTATCTAACTGGTCCGCCATGTGCTCGGCGGCCATCTGCTGTTCCTTTATCTCCGTTATGTCCTTGAAGGTTGATAGTAACGCCGGCCGTCCCTTGAAGGTGATCGGGCTGTGACATACCTGCACCCAGATTATCTTATCGGATTGTGTCAGTGTGTGAACTTCCTCCATCTTAGACTGGACAATCGCATCTATCCTTGAACCATAGAATCTTGCTATCACATCCGCATCACCTGCCGGAGGATGGTGCACCTGTCCATCTCGTAGATCTTCGGGGGATGGGACGTTGAACATTTTGCAAAATGCTGGATTTACATAATAAAAACGCGAATCCTGGACCAGGGCGACTCCTTCGGCAACCTGTTCGGTAAGCACCCTGTAGCGCTCTTCACTTTCCTTAAGGGCTTCCTCGGAACGTTTTAACCACAAGACCTTGCTCAAACGCTCGCCAATGGCTCTCAAGAGGCGATCCTCCTCTTCTAAAAACGGATTTTCATCTCCGTCTGGAGGCGCCTGTGTATAATAGATATCCACGTCACCCACATGATTGTCGTTCAGGACGATTTTGGCATTTTGGCGCCAGCATGTGGGCTTGAAATTTTTAGAAACATATTCCTTGCCGTCCAACCTGATACGAGCACAGGCGTTTTCCGGATACTGCCAGGCCGCAGGAATCAGCTCAACCGCGCGCTGCATAATCCACGACAAGGATACATCCTGATTCTCAAAAAGGTTGGATATGCCATACAGACAGTTCAGTTCCTTGATCCGTTCAGTAAGCGCATTCGGTGCGGTAGAGACCCGCAATGGTTTACGATAATCTTTATCCATGGACCTTTGCCGCTGTTCGGGACTCGCTCAAAAATGCATTGGCACTCTTATCCCCGCTCGCCAAGTGAAATGTGAAGATGGGATGTGTGTGATGGAATTCCCTTTTCTGAGGAAGGTTGGCCACAAAGGTTGATGGGTGTCAAGCAAAAAAACCACGATATACTGAATACGCAAGTTGGGCGAGGACGGCGCAATGAAAAGGCTTTGACCCTGGATCCCACACTGTCCTGCGCAACTGCAAACAGAGGGCAAATCTCAAGTCTCAAGTGGTCAAGTCGGGCAAGTCGGGTCGCACCTGCACTTATTCACTTCACTCACCACAGCCTACACCCCTGCTCCGTCTGGCTCCAGACTCCCGTTGCCGGGTTGGCCTGCAGACTTCGCTACTGATCCGCTGGCCAAGCTTTGATCAGGGGCGACTCCGCCGACCGAGCCGAAGTCACCCTCTGGGTAACATCATCGAGTTTCATCTCACTCGCCGTGAGAATCCCAACGATTCGCGATTTACCAACCACGATTATGCCTTTGTTATATTTTCCGAGGGCAGTGTTTACATGAAAACAGCCGGTGACACCTTAAATCTCTTGCTCAGCAGTTTTATTTGACGAACATTGAATTGACGTTTCCCGGAAAGTATTTCTGAAATTACCTCCAGTGGGGTGCCAGGAAATACCACTTCTTCCAGAATCGCTCAGCCCAGGTGCGGGTTTTGTATTTCCAGAACTTTCTCAAGTTCTCCTTGATGGCCCAGGCTCTGGAAATTTTCAAATCACACGCCCTCATATGGTAGAACTGCCCCCCAGTGCTTCTCAGGGAAATTCTCTCTGGGATACAGCCAGAAGAACTTGGATCCTCTCAGAGGGGAGTCTCCCTGCGTGGACAACCGGGCATGCCCTTGCTTACGGACTTCATCCACGGCCTTGCCCATGCGGGCCATGAGGTGGTAACCGGTCGAAGACGATCTTGTCTTGCCTGTCGGGCAGGCGATCGAGCACCGTATCAAAGTGAGCGCCCGACATGTCCATGCTCACGGCCTCGATCCCCTTTCTGAGACCCCTATTTTAATTGTGTTTTTCCGGAAGGATTTCATTCACATTATCGAGTGTGTCATTTCTTCTTGACACACAAGGCCCATCTCCCTATACTTTTCCCTTGATAAAGCAGGTTCTTATCACTTATTTTAGCTCAACATAAATTTATGTGTTTTATGCAAATCCTAATAAATTTAAATGATAAATTGAACGCTAGTTAAATATGTATAAGGATAAAGTGCGGTTCGTACCCCCTTCGGCAGATACCGAGATTCGTTACGAGTTTGACTATTTTGATCTTGGGGCTGTGCCAATGAATGAGGTTTTAAAGAGGATGAACATTGAGCCGGACTTAGTAGATGAGGTATTCTGGGGAGTAGGTGATACTTCCCCCTGCAGGGATGTGTATACCCCGGTAGCTGCCAGGCAGACCCTGCTCAAGGCCGGGCTCCCCCCTGAGACCCCTTCTATGGCCCTTGATAAAGCATGTGTATCGGCAATGTCACCTATAAAGCTCGGCTGTATGGCCATGAAACTGGGAGAGATCTAGGTTACCGTTGGGGGTGGGGCAACTTCCTTCAGCCAGGAGCCGCTCATTGTCAGGGGCATTCCTTTCCAGGGATTCCGTTTAGGGGATGTCAAGATGGAAGATCCCTTGTATGCATTGGGCTATAAGGATTTTAACCCTGTATCGCTAGATACTGATGATGTTGCCTATGAATACGTCATATCAAGAGATGCGCAAGATGAATGGGCTGTTAGAAGCCATCAAAATTATGGAGAGCCATGGAATGCAGGTAAATTTGAAGCAGAAATACTGCTGCTAAAGATTACCCTTAAAAATCAAGAGTCATTTACCTTAAATATTGATGAACAGTATCGGCCCAATACCTCTCTTGATTCATTCAAAAAATCAAAGCCGGTCTATGGAACTAGAGCAATAACCTCGGGCAATGCGCCGGGATTAAACGACGGTGCCGCCGCCATCCTTTTCATGACACGGGCCAAAGCTGATGATCTGGGCTTAGAGCCTCTGGCCGAAATTATATCCATGACTTCTATTGATATAAGTCCCCTCCGCATGAATGAGGGTCCTGCCTATGCCGCCGTGAAAGCCCTCAAGTTACTTGATATGTCAATTCATGACATTAACGTTATGGAAATCAATGAAGCATTCGCTGCGGTACCTCTCGTAAGCTCCCTTCTGATGGCTGATAAAGACAAGTATAAAGCAAAGAGGCTCCGCCAAAAGACTAATACCAACGGAAGTGAAATCGCAATAGGTCATCCCAACACCGCTAGCGGGGCTCGTCTGATAATGAACCTCACCTACGAGTTGGGACGTCGGGGGGGGGGCTTCGCGTTAGGGGCAATCTGTGGGAGCTTGGCTCAAGCTGATGCATGTTAAGGTATAGCAATGTCATATAAGAAGCCAGGTTATTTTAAATCTTAAATATATAAACTTCAAACAGCAAGATGGTATTGGTGAAATTCAATTCAACATACTTGAAAAATTAGAGGCGTAAAACCTTACAACGGGGTGAAATCTTTAGCTTGCGCATTGAATTGCAATTGAAAAAACCATAGAAAGTTGGAACAGGCTAAAATACTCTAGAATGTTTTCGAATAAGCTTTCGTTATTCACATGACTTTAAAAAATTTCTTGCTTATTAATAGCAACAAATATCCAACAAGAGAAGCGGTTACCTTTGAAGATGCTCGAACTACCTTCTCGATGCTTGATTATCAGGTCAACAGATTTGCTCGTGCGCTTCTGGATCTCCGCGTGAAGAGGGGGGATAATGTAGCTGTATTGAGTCTCGACTGCATCGAATTGATTGAGACATTTTTCGGCATATGGAAACTAGGTGCTGTACTTGTCCCGTTGAACATCCGAATGTCCCCCGGTGAGTTGGAATTCGTTCTGGATCATTCTGACGCTTCGGTTATAGTATTTCTTGAAGATTTCGAGGAAACCGTATAGAAAATCGTACCACGTCTCAGAAAAGTAAAAGAGTACTATGCTTGGGAAGGAAGTGTTCCCCAGGCTCCACGGATTTTGAGCGAGAAACTGTACGTAATGTGAAAGACTTTCCTGCTTTTCAAATCAGGGAGGAGGAAGTTGCCACAATAATTTATACTGCGGGGACGACTGGTAAGCCAAAAGGGGCAGTCGCAACCCACCGAAATTGGTCCTGGCAGATTGCGAATAGCCTGCTGGCTACGGATAGGTATGCAAACTGGGCACCGAAGGTTCTTTCTGCAAATCCGTTTTTTCATGTTGGAGGATTCATAAATCTGCTTTGGTCCATTTTAAACGGCGGGAGTATCCTCATTCTCAAAAAATTTGAACCAAAGAAGATGCTGCAGTTCATTGAAACGGAAAAGATAGAGCGACTCAAGGGATCGTCCATATATAAGTTACTCTTTCAAGTACCTAACATCATGGATTATGATTTGAGTTCTGTACACATTGTGGGTTCGGGTGCGGAATCCATGCCTCAAGAGATATGTAACAGGATAAAAAAATTTTTTGAAATGCAGAGATATGGGAATTCTATGGCATGACTGAGTCAGGAGGTATCATATCAGTGCATTTGGACGTCCAAACAGATTTAAAGCGCTGCTCGGTAGGGCATTTCTTTTTGAGGAACTATGTATCGTGAACAATGACGGGCAAGATGTGCTGCTGGGCGAGATCGGTGAAATCATTATTCGTGGCCTCCATGTAATTGAAGAATACTACAAAGAGACTGAGAAGACTGCTGAAGCAATTGCTGACGGTTGGTTCTATACTCAGGACTCAGGACGGTTAGATAAGGATGGTTTTCAGTATATTGTCGAACGAAAGCACACCATGATAATAAGCGGTGGAGAGAATATCTATCCTAAGGAGGTTGAGGATGTGCTTTTTCGGCATCCAAAAATTGAGGACGCAGCTGTTTTTGGACTACCTGACCTAATGTGGAGGCAGAGGGTCTGTGCAGCCATCGTCCCAGAGTCAGGAAAGCAGATAAATGAAGATGAAATTATGGATTTCTGTGAAGTTCACTCGGCCGGATACAAGAAACCAAAATATGTTTTTCTTTTGGAATCCATACCACTGAATTCTGTTGGGAAAGTCTTGAGAGATGAACTGAAGAACCAACTTCAAGAGGAATAGCATTTTCTTTTTTGGAATGCCAAGACCACAGATAGAGATTCTAGAAGATCTCCAATCACTATAAGCCATACTTAGAAAACAAAATTGACTGAAATAAAAGGGAATGAGGTGGGAGAAAAATTGGAGTTTGCTGGGGCTTTATGGAAGAAAGAGACGGACACATATAAGTGCCATCCCTTTGGTAGGCCGCGAGGAATTGAAAAAATTGGTACAGACGCATGGTTTCACAAGGGCTTTTCAAATACAGTTATTCATGAAAGAGATGAAGGACTCATCCTCATTGACCCTGCAGCCTCCTGGGATACAAAGATCAAGTACGCAGCAATACGACCTGTGACACAGGCGCGACGGCACACGGCAATATATACCCATGGACATAATGATCATAGATTCGGGGTCCCCGATTATGTTTCTGAGTGTAAAGCACAAAAGTGGGCCCTTCCCGGGGTCATCGCACAGGAAGCGGTCATAGAACGGCTAAAGCGGTATCGCCAGACGCTCGGCTGGAACGGCATCATCAATCTTCGGCAATTTCGCGGTTGGGCCGGAGAACCGAGCATGGCGACAGACGTAATCTTTCCCGATATAACTTACCAAGAGGGGATGACCATATCTGTTGGGCAAGTAGTTGCGCACCTCAGATATGCAAAGGGTGAACCGGATGATGCTACATGGTTCTTTTTCCCTGACAATGAAGCTTTATGCAGAGGCGACCTCTTTATTTGGGCAGTCCCGAATGGCGGAAATCCTCAAAAAGTACAGCGTTATGCCAAGGATTGGGCCCTAGCCTTGAGAGAGATGGCTTCACTTCAACCGCAGATTCTAGCGACCGGTCATGGTGTTCCTGTTTTGGGAAGAGACGGTCTTTCTCAAGCCCTTTTGGACACGGCGGACCTGCTTGATTCTATTCATGAGCAGACAGTAGCATTGATGAATGAGGGTGCCTCATTAGACACTATCCTCCATTCAGTGAGAGCTCCAGAGGCCCTACCTGATAAACCTTATCTCCACCCAGTTTATGATGAGCCGGAGTTTCTGGTCGGAAATATCTGGCGATTTTATGGCGGCTGGTACGACGGCATGCCCTCTCATCTCAAACCCGCTCCTGAGAAGTCCGTGGCCACAGAAATCGCGAAACTTGCTGGCGGTTCGGAGAAACTCGCCAGGAGGGCGAAGGAGGTCATGGATGATGGGGATTTGAGGCTTGCCTCTCATCTCGCGGAATGTGCGCACCTTGCGTCCCCGGCTGACAAAGAGACTATGACAGTTGCAGGAGAAGTCTTTAAGGCTCGCGCAGCGGCGGAGTCTTCCACCATGGCGGTGAAGATTTTTCTTACAGCAGCTCAGCAGCTGGGAGTATCCTCCGACGATGTTATGCCCGGCAAGACAGTCAGTCATGCGCAGGAAGAACGAGCAAAGACCAAGGAGATAAAATAAGCAGGAGTCAGTGGTACCGTTAAGCAAAATCAAGGAAATTTTCGGCATTATGGATGTTAAGGAAATTAGTGAGTTATTAACCATTATCAAATCAAAGGAGGGGTTCTTATGAGAACAAAGATATCTTTAATGGCCTTTTTTGTAATGCCGGCATTAGGTTTTTTTCTGTTTCCGTGTTTTCTCTTCGCAAAAGATGTGATCACGATAAAGGCAGCAACCATGCATCCAGTGAAACATCGCCTTACAGATGATTGCTTCTTGCAATACGCCAAGGAAGTTGAGAAGCGAACTAATGGTACAGTGAAATTCAATTGGTACTTAGGGGGGAGCTTGGTCCAGTGGAAACAGGCGCAGCAAGCTGTGAAGACCGGCCTCGTAGATATGGTACTTGTGTTACCGGTATACCATCATATAAGCGAATATCCAGTCAGCGCGGCCATATCCCTCCCCTTTATAGCAGATTCCTCAGCCCATGCTTCATTGATATTTTACAAAATGTATCAAAGCATTCCTGAAATGAAGTACGAGTATGCTCATGTAAAACCTCTTGCGTTCTCCACTTCTGCTATAGCAGATTTACACACTATTGGGTCTCCTCCTAAGACGCTCGAGGACCTAAAAGGAATGAGGCTATTGTGTGTCTCGGCAGTGTCGGCGAATCTACTTAAAGCATTAGGCGCTTCACCCATAGTGATAAATATACAGGACTTGTATATGTCCCTGCAAAGGGGCATGGGCGATGGTCTTATCTTCGCCGATGCTCCGATGAGATCTCTTAAGCTCATTGACATTATCTCGAACCACACTTTAGGTAGATTTTACGTTGCCCCTCACATCTTTGCTATGAATCTGAAAAAATGGCAAAGCCTGCCGTCGGATATCCAAAGAATATTCGAAGACCTAACCTTGTCAGCCGGATGTCTGGCTGGCGCAACGTTGACCAATGAAAGTGAATGGGTCATCGAAGAACTCAGGAAAAGAGGTGACAGGTTTTATTCACTGCCACCGCAAGAAAAGGCAAGGTGGGTAAAAGCTGCCCAGCCCTTATATGATGATTGGATTACCAATTTGAACTCCAGAGGGTTGAACGGTCAGGCCATCTATCAAAAAGTCATGGAATTGCAGGAAGACGCTCGTAACAATCCATATAAACCTGATGACTGGTGGGGGAGGGCGGGAAAGATGAAATAGGATTTTTTATGCTGTAAGTGGATTACATCATTCGATACAATTATAACGATATCACTAAAGTGCATGACGAGGTAGATATGACTACAGCGTGATATTGCTTCTCATTTTTGTATGATGCTAGGAGATTTGCCGATAGCGCAAAATTCGTTTTCAAATCTCATTTTGATACAAGTGTATGCCAAGATAATGTGATCAAAATCTTAAAGGTTTTTTTCTCAGGCAGATTTATAGCCGATTATTGCATGTGAAGAAGAATTTAAGTCAAAGAAATTCCAAAAAAACATATAAGCAGGAAAGAAAGCCAATGAAGCAATCAAGATCCGGGGTTGGAGCATTGCAGAAAGTAGCCGATGGTATCGGGAAAATCATGGGTCCGGTCAACAAAAACCTAATGACCTTAAGCTCTATAATATCGTTGGTCATGGCGAGTCTCATGTGTATCGATATTTTGTTGCGCACTTTTTTAAATGCTCCAATACTGGGACTCATTGAGATGGAGACCATAATGCTCGCTGCACTGTTTTTCTTGAGCCTTCCATTTACCACGAGCAAGAACGGTCATGTAAATATAGACTTGCTGGAACGTAAATTCAGCATGAATGTTAAAATTTTTGTCGGCGTTGTATTTTCAGTGCTTTCTCTATATTTTTTTGGCATCATCACTTGGCAATATGTAGTCCGAGCGCTAGAAGCATTTCATTCGGGTGAAGCCACCGAAATAAATACGATACCGATGTATCCGTTTTACCTGCTAGTTTCTTTTGGATGCGCTCTAACTGGAGTGGTTCTTATACAAAAAATGTTTGAAATCCTTGATGTTTTGGTAAATACGTTTCGGAATGTCGGCGTGAGCGCATTACTGGCGTTTTTGACAGTAGCTGTCGTTATATTGATACCACCTATCATGAAAGCGATTCCCATGTCGATGGATGCGTTTTCCATAGGAACAATTATACTTTCTTTCATGCTGGTGTTGATGCTAATTGGGTTTCCTATAGCATTTACCATGGGTGTGATCGGCGTGATAGGTATTTGGTATTTGGCGGACATAGATATAGCTCTTGGTGTTATAAGAATGTCTGTATACGAATCGGCATCGAACTACTTTTTCTGCGTTTTACCTTTTTTTATTCTGATGGGTTTTCTTACTTTGAAAGCGGGAATTAGCGGGTATCTTTACAGTGCGGCACAGAAATGGTTTGGGTTCCTGCCGGGTGGGCTTTCTATTGCCACCGTCGTCGGCTGTGGTGGTTTTGCAGCTATTTGCGGGGATAGTTTGGCCACCGCAGCGACCATGGGGTCCGTGTCATTGCCGGAGATGAAGAAATACAAATATGACGATTCTTTGGCGACAGGGTCGGTTGCGGCGGGAGGTACTTTGGGCATCCTCATCCCGCCCAGTGTGGGCTTTGTTATTTATGCTATGCTTACGGAGGAGTCCGTGGGCAAACTCTTCATGGCAGGATTTCTTCCCGGCATTTTTCTAATTACGATATTTTCGTTGTATATTTACTTGCGGTGCAAGATTAATCCTGCGTTTGGTCCCAAAGCTCCTCGGGTATCGTTTTCACAGAGGTTGAGATCACTCAAAGAAGTCTGGACGGTAGTTTTACTGTTCGTAATTGTCATTGGAGGAATCTATCTTGGATATTTTACACCCACGGAGGCGGGAGCTGTAGGGGTTATTGGGGCTTTAATTATCAGTCTGACTTATACAGAATTCTCCTGGCGAGGATTTGTAGATGCCTTGTTCTCTTCCATCCAAATGACGGCAATGATTTTTACTATTCTTGTCGGTGTAAACATTTTGGGATATTTTGTAACTCTAACTGGCATCCCTTTCAAGCTTGCCGGATTGATTTCAGACCTAAATGTGTCCCGCTATGTTATATTCGGGTTGATTCTACTCTTGTATCTCATCTTGGGGATGTTGATGAATATCGTCCCCATGATCATGATCACATTACCCATTCTTTTTCCCGTGGTTATTAGCCTTGGCTTCGATCCAATCTGGTTCGGTGTCATTATGGTAATCATGATGGAAATGGGGCAAATTACACCTCCTGTCGGGATTAACGTATACATTATTTCAGGTGTCGCGAAGGATGTTCCCATGTCAACAATATTCAAGGGGATTTTACCTTTTGCCTTGCTAGAAATTATAGTTATCGTAATTTTGAGTTTATTTCCGCAGATAGTTATGCTTTTGCCAAATACGATGGAGGTATTGCCTTCTATTGGAAATTAATATTGAAGAGATGCTTCTCGATCCTCAAAAAATGGTCATGCTTTTTCATGCATACCAGTGACCAAGACTAGCCACAAATCTACAAGTGAAGCATACATCAAGTCATTGCCCAAATTGATTTAATAATGTGTGGGAGAAGATGTTATTCTTATATTTAAATGTTAGAATTTTGAATAAGTTATGAAAAAGTCATCTCGATATGATTTAAATAAAGGGGGAGAATAAAATGACAGAACCCTTGAAGTACGGGCACATGCACATCCAAGAGACCGAAATTGTAAGCCCGACGCACGGCGTATGGATGCTTCCAGGATTCGGAAACACTGGCGTCGTTGAGACATCGGAGGGTCTTGTATTGCTGGATATGCCCACTAAGGCCTATATTAGGAAAACTATGACAATGTTGCGGGAAGTAAGTCATGCGCCCGTAACTACAGTTTTCCTCAGTCATGGCCACTTTGATCACGCCTTCAATTTAAACGTTCTTTTCGAAGAAGCCAGCACTCTAGGATCCAGTCCGCCCACCGTGATAGCTCATCGCCTTGTGCTAAAGCGTTTCCAGAAATATATGATGCTTCATGGATACCACGAACATATCAATCGAATTCAATTCAATTTCAAATCGGACGATCCCCCAGCATTTTCTCTGCCTGACCGAAATCCGGATATCATTTTCGATCACTCGATTAGCATGAGTATAGGTGGCCTGGACTTTCACGCTTACCATGCATTGGGAGAAACAGATGATGCATTGTGGGTATGGGTTCCAGAAAAACGAACGGTCTTCGCTGGTGATTTGGTGGTTTACAGCGTCCCCAATGTCGGCAATCCCTTTAAGGTTCAGCGGTTCGCGCTGGAGTGGGCCGAAGGGCTGGAGGCAATCTTGGCCAAAGAGCCGGAAATTTTAATCCCCGGCCATGGTCGGGTAATCCAGGGAGCGCAAAAGATTCGGGAAACACTGCTGAAAATTTCGCGACTTCTTCGCTACCTGCACGACGAAGTCGTTAAGCGTCTAAATCAAGGAATGTGGTACGAGGATATCATCCATGATATCTCGGTACCAGAAGGGATGCTGGACACTGAATTCCTAGCTCCTCGCTATGGTTGCCCAGAATTTATTATTCACGGTGTGTTAAGGGAATACACCGGATGGTACGATGGTAATCCTTCTCACCTTTTCCCACCTAAGCGAAGCGAAAGGGATAGGGAAATCGCTAAGTTGATAGGGAAAGAAAAGCTCATGAAACATGCCTATCAGCTGCAAGAGGCTGGGAATACAGCCATGGCTCTGCAATTCGTGGATTTAACGTTAGCTTGCACCTTGGAAGATCAGGAGGAAAAGTCCATGCATGCTTTAAAGGCTGAGCTTTTGAGAAAGCATCGTCACCATGCGAGCAGCTTTATCGCTAAAAGCATTTATCAATCTGCTCAAGAAAAAGAGGAAGCCTTTTTGGGGTTGAAATAAAGGAGATAATCGATGCAACCTTTTGAACCTATACGCATTCTGGAGTTCGCTCAATCCATTGCTGGCCCTTACGCAGCCATGATACTAGCGGATATGGCAGCAGATGTGATCAAGGTTGAACCCCCAACATGGCGACCACCTGAGATCTGCTATTATGGGAGCATTTTGTGAAACGGTTAACCGGAACAAACGCGGCATAGTGATAGATATCCGAACCCACGAGGGGGTCGAAGTAATTAAGTCTCTTCTGCCATCTACCGATGTTCTGTTAGAAGGATTCGCTCCCGGCACGATGGAAAAAATTGGCCTAGGCTACCTGGATGTCCAAGGCATTAATCCTCGACTCATGTATTGCTCGATCTCGGGGTACGGTCAGGATGGTCCTTATAAGCTGAGGAAGGGTTATGACGCATGTGCGCAAGCCGAATCTGGTATCATGGAAGCGGTCAAGCCCTCAAGTCGGGTCGGACCAAGCTACTCTGTTGATATCCAAGAATTATCGCCACAAACCTAGGCTTTTTCAGGCCTTAGAAGCCCATTTTCGTGGCCTAAAATGCCATTCTAAGGGGCCGCCGGTCACCTCTCGGCATGGACGGCATCTTCTTAAAAGGCCATTTTCAACGAATTGCCTTGGCCCGATCCCAGGTCCACAGGCCACAAAACATCCCCGTTTGTCTTTGCGATCCTGTGCGAAGGCGGGGTCAAACCTTGACATTGGATATTGATGCGATGATTCTTTCATCTGCCTTCCTTAATGCTCCGTCTTCTGCCACGCGCATGGTGAACCTCCGGTTCGCTTTGGATAGACCGGAATGGCTCAGTCACTCGAATATTTCCCCGATCTCCCGGTTCATGACGGAGGTGTGTCGGTTAGGAAGTCCCTTCCTCCCCATCGGCTTGGCAAAACAGTATATGAAAATGTGAAGAACCTGCTCCATCCCGCAGAGGCGGCGCTTTATGCGCCGTCAACTGAGGCGGCAAGGTTATGCATCTCGTTTCGTGCCCTTTCGCCGCTTCACGGCGCGCTTCAAGAAGTCCGCCGGCGAAACCACGCGTACCCCCTGGCACGGTTCAGGAGGGAAATGGGCAGCGTTGCCGGTGACCAGGTAGTCTGCCCCGGCTGAAAGAGCTATCTCTAGAAAGGGCTCATCATCAGGGTCAGGCAATGGCAGGGAAAGAGGGGTAGAGGCCACTATCACCCCATGATGCACAGTGTAGTCAAGGACAGCGGCAATCTTGTCGTGGTCAAAGCTAAACTTGGGACGCTCCAATACCTCCCTGTATTCGGACAAGACCCGGGCATCAATGCACAGGGTCAGGTTGCCGGATGAGACCATGCGCACGATATCACCGCAGGGACCGAATGGCGAGAGGAGACCTGCCACGAGGACATTCGTATCAAGGACGATCTTCATCGCTTGCGCTTTCCCCTTACCGCCTTTATCTCAGCGTTTATCTCCTCCATGGTGATGCCGTCCGTCCCCCGCTCAGCGGATCGGCGCTGAAGGTTCATCACGGCCTCGGCAGCACGAGCCTGGCGGATCGCGGAGAGGGATTCTTCAAGGTTTGATTCGTTGACTGTCGATAAAATGGCAATGGGCCGACCGTTGCTTGTTACCACCACCTCTCGCTCTGCGGGTAAGTCCTTCCATACCTCGGCCGATTTCCCACGCAAGTCGCGTACACTGATAAATTTCATGCCCTACCTCCAAACTGTGTTTTTAATTGTGTACACGAGTATCACCCGAAAGTCAACGCAATAAAGTTTTTGATGCCCTGGAATGGCCCCGCAAAAGTCGACGGTATGCCCCGCAAACCGGATGCAAGCACAAGCCTTGGCCTCTATGTGCTCTCACGTTCCCAACAAGGGGGAGTCGTTCGACCCGGAGGCCTTTCGGCCTCCAGATCGAACGATCAGACCAATCATCAAATCGGTTTCCCAGTGATCGCCGTCCGACGACCATCTCTATTTTGATGTGGAATATGCCGAGGAAGATATGGACCTTGGCGGGGAAGCCGTATCCTGGGAATGTTAAAAAGAAAATGGGCGGATGACAGGATAATATGCTGGAATTACACGGATTTTCATCTCATTTCTCAATTAATGCCGATACCCTTTCGACTTTTTTCCTTTCTGAGCCCCCTATTTTAATTGTGTTTTTCCGGAAGGATTTCATTCACAATATGGAGCGTGTCATTTCTTCTTGACACACAAGGCCCATCTCCCTATAGTCTTCCACTGAAAAAGCAAGTTCTTATCACTTATCACTTCAAAATGGCAGATTTGGGATCTGGACATGGGGACCACCGTCGGTCTACACTGATATAAAAATTTCCAATAACGACATCCACGACCATTCTGAAAACGGGACTCTAGTGACAGATTGCACAATAACCGGCATGATAATCACAGACAATACCATCGATAATAGTGGAATAGGAATAAGCTTCGGCCAAAACGCCCAGGTGACAGATCTCGTCATCGAGAGGAACCACCTCTCAAACAACAACGCGGGAGTCAGCCTAATTTGCGGCAATCATATCAACGTGGCGATTACCGATTGCGTGTTCGAGGCGAGCGCCTGGGAGGATATCGACCTTGGTTGCTGGGGTAACGTGCCTACCCTTGAGAACGTCGCCATCACAAAGTGCGAGTTCTATGGTGGATCCTCGGTTCCGTGGGCGTCTGTATACATAGAGGCCAACTTCACCGGCGGTGATATCAGAATTAACAACAACAAGTTTTCCCCAATAGATCAATATGGAGTTCTCAAGACGGGCTCCTATGTCGATGCCAAATGCAACTGGTGGGGGGATGCCAGCGGGCCGACCCATGCCGGAAATTTACGGCGATGTCACTTTATCCGGGGGCTCTCAGGCAGGTCACTTTCCCCAGGTATGGGATCTAACTTCTGACTGTGATTTAGCGATTAGCTTTACGTATGACGAAAATGGTCCTGTGGATGACTTCGGAAGTGATGCTCATGCATGGGCTGAGCGAGCCAGGTCCAACATCCGAGAGGGTGTCATGGCATTCTGCAGTGGGGTCAATAAGGATCATACACTTGCTTCCGATTCACTTTGCTTGAACATGGTCAAACAAATCGACAAATACCTTGAAAAGCTTTTTAACAATCCAATGGTAGTTAATACGCCAGAAGGATCCGTTACCCTGTATCTTCAACGCACCAACAACATTCTCGATCAGTTCTTTAGAGAACTGAATCGTGGCAACCGCCGGAAGACAGGAAACAACGCTATGCAGCGGATGCTCAACAATATGCTGGTCGATGCGCCTTTGGTAAAAAACCTGGACAATCCCGATTACATGGCGTTGCTCCTAAATGACAAAGCGGATTTCGAAGAACTCTTTGCCAGCATGAATCCGCTCTTTTCGCCAAAAGAGATCCAATTACACTCCGGGGTAGATCGTATTCTTTCTGGTTTTCGAAAAATCATAAGGCTCCGGGCACTACCAGAACACATGATCTGGTTGGCAGCCAATGACCATTGACTCCAACCGGCTGGATCCAACCGAATTTTGTTTTGATAGAAAAATACAATATTACCCATGTTTACGCTGTACGTTCATCATTCACGTGGATGGAGGGTATGAAAAATGAAATGCCCATCCTGCCAAACCGGCAATCCTGAAAAAGCTAAATTTTGCATCCAATGTGGAAACAAATTAGAGATTATATGTCCAAAGTGCTGTACTGGTAATTCGCCTAGCTTCAAATTCTGTATGGAGTGCGGGCATGGTTTAAGCTTTCCAGCAGAGCCTTCCTCCAAAGAGCTTTCCTTCGATGAAAAAATAGAGAGAATTCAAAAGTATCTCCCTGGTGGACTGGCTGAGAGAATTTTATCCCAAAGGGACAAGATTGAAGGTGAAAAAAAGCAGGTGACTGTACTGTTCGCCGATCTCGAGGGTTTCACGCCTCTAGTGGAGAAGATTGGCCCTGAAGAAGCCTATTCCATCATGGATGAGGTCTATGAGATCCTTATTCACAAGGTCCACGATTATGAGGGCACGGTCAATGAGATGACTGGAGATGGGATAATGGCTCTTTTCGGTGCGCCTATCGCTTTGGAGGACGCTCCTCAGAGGGCTATTCAGTCTGCCTATGCTATCCATCGTGAGATGGTGAGATTCAGAGATGGCCTTAAACAAGAAAAAGAATGCATACCACCTCTTAAAATGCGGATTGGTATTCACACAGGACCTGTAGTGGTGGGCACCTTGGGAAATGATCTCCGGGTGGAATTCAAAGCTGTGGGAGATACGGTGAACCAGGCTTCCAGGGTGGAGGGACTAGCAGAGCCTGGTGCTACCTATGTGACAGAAGAGACATTCAAGCTCACTGAGGGGCTTTTCCGATTTGAGGCCTTGGGAGAAAAAGCGGTCAAGGGAAAAGAAGAACCGATAAGAGTCTACCGAGTGATCGCTCCAACCACCAGAAGGACCCGTTTTGACGTTAGCGCCGAGCGGGGACTTACCCCTATCGTTGGAAGGGAAAGAGAACTTGAGCTTTTGCTAGATGGCTTTGAGCGGTGTAAGTTGGGGAGGGGCGAGGCATTTTCAATAATGGCAGAGGCAGGCGTTGGCAAATCCAGGCTTTTGTATGAGTTCAGAAAGGCAGTTGCCAACGAAGACGTAACCTTCTTGGAGGGCAAATGTCTCTCTTACAGCCGAAACGTTGCTTATCATCCGATAACAGACATACTGAAGGCAAACTTCGATATCCGGGATGGTAATGCAGATTTCGAGATCAGAGAGAAGGTCAGTGCGGGCTTAAGGAATCTAGGGGCCGATGAAGCCTCTACCCTTCCATATATCCTTGAACTCTTATCTCTTAAGGATAGTGGTATTGATAAGGTCCCACTGAGCTTTGAAGAAAAAAATGACAGAATTACGAAAGCATTGAAGTGGATCGTTCTTAAGAATTCACAGATAAGACCGCTCATAATGGCAATTGAAGATCTACATTGGATCGACAAAAGTTCCGAGAAATTTTTGAAGGATATATCAGATAGTATTCAAGGGGCAAAAGTACTTCTATTATTCACCTATCGCCCTGAATTCTTGCACACATGGGGCGGGAAATCACATCATACTCAGGTAAATTTGAACCTCTTATCAAAGCGGGAAACCTTGAAGATGGTGACCATCCTTCTGAATGCTGAGGCCATAGACAAGGGTCTTGAGGATCTAATCCTAAAGAAAACAGAAGGGGTTCCCTTTTTCATTGAGGAATTCATAAGATCGTTTAATGACTTACGCATCATTAAAAGAGAAGACAGGAAATGCTATTTGGCCGAGGAAATCCAGGGAATCAGCATTCCTTCCACGATTCAGGATGTTATCACCTCCCGTGTCGATTCTCTTCCCCAAAAGGCCAAAAAAGTGCTTCAGGCTGGGTCTGCAATTGAGAGGGAGTTTGCCTACGAAATAATAAACAGAGTTACAGATTTATCCGAGAATGATTTATTGTCCAGCCTTTCTGTTCTTAAGGATTCCGACCTTGTGTTTGAGAGAGGGATATTCCCGGAGTCCAGCTACGTCTTTAGGCATGCCCTGACCCAAGAGATCGTGTATGACTCGATATTGAGTGAAAAGAAAAAAAGGCTTCATGAGAATATCGGCAATAGCATTGTAGAGTTATACAAAAATCGCATTGAAGAGCATTACGAAATTTTGGCCGAGCATTTCGTCATAGCAGAGAACTACGAAAAGGGGGCTCACTACTCGAAGTTAGCATCCAAAAAGGCTGAAAAGGCAGGTTTTTTTAATGATTCAATATTTTACTTGAAAAAGAGA
>Ga0068714_10001445_pt1 | contig 34681 bp, 29 predicted proteins | sample MTBNYHSulfiMetaG_FD_62988 | JGI IMG/M metagenome (GOLD analysis project Ga0068714, IMG submission 62988) | Enrichment culture microbial communities from rom New York Harbor, USA that are MTBE-degrading - MTBE-NYH (New York Harbor Sulfidogenic)... | ecosystem: Environmental > Aquatic > Marine >...
CCTCGAAGACGACTTCTCCGCCCCGGGCCACGAGGACCGTGCCGGAGAACATATCGAGGTCGGCGTGGGCCTTGACCAGAGCGGCCATCCGGGCGGCGATGGGGTCGGCGGGCGCCGGGGCTCTTGTGCGCGGGGCGGAGGCGTCCGGGACCTCGCCCCTGGCGCCGGCGCTGACGAGACAGCCGACCGCAAGAAATAGGGAATATAGCGCTGTCCGCGGGTTTCTCATGGATCTCTCCTTTTATGGAGTCATATTTATTACGCGCTTTGAACGCGCAGGCTTTACTCGGTGTGACATCATATCAATCTAATAGGGGGACACAATACCTATTAACCTTTTTTGTTTTTCCAAATTCATTGATCCTGGGAGAAAATTGGAGGAAATTGGGGACAGCATACCTATTTACCCAATTTATTTTCTTCCCGATTCCCTGATTCCGGCGCTCGGGAAATAAGGTGAATATGTATGATGTCCCCCTATTTGGGGAGACGCTCGAGAGCACGGGCTTCTGTCTGAGAGTGTTCCCCGGAGCGGTCTTCGAGGCGAAATCGATCCGCTTGGGCGGGGGGCGGGCCGGGCTGCGAGCGCCTGAAATGCAGGAGTTCTCTTGAAATCCTACTTTGACGGCAATTTGAATTTGACTAGGACTTGGAATATGGCTACTTTGGGTTCTCCATTTTCCAAGAAAGGCTCATAAACCCACTTCTTTACGGCATCTACGGCGGGTTGATCAAGCAGGGGAATGCTCCGAACTATCAAACATTCCTTGACCTTTCCTTCCTTATCAATCGTGACGTCCAGGAAGATGTCTCCATACACCCCAAAACTTCTCGCAAACTCAGGATATTCCGGCTCAACCTTATTTATGAGCGGCGGAGGTTCACTCAAGCGGACAGGCGATTCCCTTGCCTTTTCCTCACCGTGGCCCTGTCCGGATCCGGAAGCGACAGCGGGATCATCATTGGATGGATTTAAGCCTGGGGAATCGGAATCCGAAATTTTATCAGCCTCTTCAAAACCCGTTAAAACAACTCTTCCTTTGTCAAGATTGATCTGACCTCCCTCCTGATCTGTGACTTCGTATCTTTTTCCCTGAATAAACACCTGATTGCCGAACGGGACCCTTGTGACTTTCCCGGATATAATCTCAATCTCCTCCAAAGGAAACAATTCGTAGCCCTGTTTTTCATAGAGGACAAGTTTAAGGGAGACAAGTTCTTTCCCGGGCGGCGAGGGGATGATTATTTTCTCATCATCATTTTTGGTGCATGATGGCATGAAGAAGCATAAAAATAGCATGGAGAAGAAAAAAGGATTAAACGCCTTCATGGAACATGCCCTTCCGATCTTCATTAAAGAAGAGTCCGCCGCCGATTGGCATCTCATCTTCCCCTCCTGAAAACAATGTATTCCCCCTTGGGGGAATGTCAAGGACGCATCGAATGCGAAGGGTGGAACGTGCGGACGTGACCCCGTCTTTATGCCCGGATTTCCGAGGCGCAGGATAAAGCGCCCGCCCCGGGTGTGGAGTTTAAGAAAAAAATGGTCTACGCGCCCCTTTTGGCAATCTCTCTGGCAAGCAAATGAGAAAAACGGACATAGCGGACAAACGGCGGGATGAAAGCCCTCCCGATGCGCGCCTTGGCGTCTTCGTCATCCTCTCCCTTGCGTTGGCCCTCTATGCGCAGGCCGTCAAACGAGGCCCTGATCGAATCCATTTCTTGCCGGATCCGTTCCCTTCGGGCGTCTCCGAGCTCCAGCATGTCGAGATAAGCGAATGCTTCATCGGCCTGGTCGGAATCGGCGGTCCGGGCGATCAGGAACTCGAATCCTTCGGACTCGTTTCGGCCGGCCAGGACGGCGGCGCAGGCCAAGCGGACCGAGGATCGGGGGGGGCGCTTGAACAGGGACCGCACCCGTCCGATGAAAGCCGGATCGGATTCCCCGGCGCTCAAAGCGGCGACCACCCGCAGCATCTCGCCCTTTTCAAGAGCCGCCAGTTTTTGCTCGGGGCTGAGACCCGCCTTGAGGGCTATGAGGATCCTGGCCCGATCGCGCTCGCTTTTGAAATGGGCCTCCGTGAGATTGGAATAAATTTCCCCGTAAGGAATATAGTAGGGATAGAAGGTCGTTTTTTCCCGCTCTTGCAGCTCCGATCGTTTTTCCTCTTCGACAAAAGGCCGGAAATAGGCATTTTTTCTTTTTTGCCAGGCGGGCAGGATCTCGGCCTCGAACCTTTGGGCGAGATCCTGGAAATCCGTCCTGTCCTCGGATTGGAACAGAATCTGGACCGCCAGGGAGCTTTTCATCAAGTCATCCGAATCCAGGTGGCTCTCGGCCAGTTTTTGCATGGCCGAGAGATGCGTCTCGGCCGCATTCCTCCATTTCATGCGGATCTCATCGCTGCGGAGGGTGTCATAGGCCCTTGAGGCATTAGTGAATATGGCCCGGCCCAGTTCATCGCTGTATTCGGAATTCGCGGCGACTCCCGCCAAAGCTTCAAAAACAGCCAGCGTGGTGACGCTCTTTGTCATCAGGTTCTTTTCCTTCTCGACCTCGGGATCTTTGACCCGGCCGGAGGAAACATGGGTCAGGACGGCCATCGCTTTGTCGGCGGGAATGCGCGACTCCGTATAGCGGAGGAGAGAAACAGCCGTTTTCATGAGCTGATAATCGTCGGATTGCGCGGCTTGGATCAGCCCTACTATAGACGGGCTCTCGCCCGATTTATTCCTGAAGAATTCGACGGCGAGGTTTTGGACCTTCTGATGTTCGTCTTTCGGCTCAGCCGTAATCATGGCTTTGATTTTGGACGTGGTGGCGGCGTCCTCGGCGAGCCAGGCCAAGGCCACGAGGGCGTTGATCCTGACCGCAAAGCTCTCGTCATCGAGAAGACGGAGCAGCCCGGGGCGCAGGTCTTCTCCCACGTTCGTGGCCAAGTTGGCCAGGCGATAGCTGACGTAATCCGAGCCTAGTCCGGCGACATGTTCCAGGACCGCCGGGTGGCCGAAGGAGTTCAAGATTTCAGCGACATCGTCCGTTCCGATTTTCTTTTCAATCGCGGTCTCGAAAATCGTTTTCAGGAAAAGTTCTTCGGCCGCGGTTTTGTTCCGCATTGCGGCTGCGCGGTTTTTCAAAAACATATCGACCGATCGGCTGCGAACCAACTCCTCGATCAGGGAGGCCAGATGGGGCCGATCGATATCGTCGAAGAGGTCGAGAAGCTCATCCCTCAATCCGACCGTCAGGAACATGAAAGGCCGAGTCTTGTACTTCTCATCGTAACTTTCCAGCATCTTATGGAATTGAATATCAAAAGCGGTATAGTGCCAGGGGAAGATTTCCAGAAAAGCGCGCACAAAAGCGGCCTTGGCCAGCTCGAAACGGTGAAAGAGGAGCGCCGCCCTTCCCAGTCGCTCGAAATTCGTCATGCGTTTCAGCTTATCGACGGGAGAATCGGACGTGTCCAGCCGGCGGACTTCGGCCAGGCAGAGGCTCAGGGCGTCGGCGATCCGGGGCAGAACAAGGTCCTGGGTGCCGGAGATCTCCGGGTGTCGGGAATGGAGAGATTCGGCGATCGCAAACCCCTCCTCCAGCCTGCCGGCGCGCATTTCCTGTTCCAAGGCGGCGAGGCCCTGCTGAAGAGCGGCGTTGGAGTCGTAATCCTTCTTGTATTGTTCGAGAAGCCGTCGGGCTTTTTCGCCCGCGGGAAATTCCGAGTATTCCCGCTCGAACGTTTCCAGGGTCTGATAGGAACGGCTCACTTCGCCGAGCTCGAAGATTTTGTCCGAAAGGCGCTGCCGCACGTCGGAGCGATAATGCCCTTTCGCGAAATCCCTTAGATATTGTTCATAGGATTCGATGCTGTCGGATTGGACTGCTTTTTGGTAGGCGGTTTTGTCCGCTTTCGTGACGCAGGAGGTCAGAAAGGCCGCGGCCAGGAAGAGCGCGGCGATCACAGCCGGAGTCCTCAGGCTCGACGGGCAGCAGCCGGATTCTCCGATTGCGCCGCGACGGGAGAAAGACACTGATAAGAATTTTTGCATGGCAAAACCCCTCCTTTTTTTTTACTTTATATAAAACCGATTATCAAATCAAGATTAAGCAATTTTATGAGTCAACAGGGGGACACAATACCTATTGGAGGAAATTGAGCGAAATTAGGGACAGCATACCTATTTACCCAATTTATTTTTTTTAGATTCCCTGATTCCGGCGCTCGGGAAATAAGGTGAATATGTAAGATGTCCCCCTATTTGGACGACGGGAACCGCTTCATCGGCGACGCGCCGGCGTTCGACGACCGGACGCTTGTTGTCATCAAGAAGTCATAGGCTGCGGGGCGTGAGGCGGGGCCGTCTCAAAGAAACATGATCCCAAGCCAAGAGAAGGGATGATGACACCGGTTTCAAACTTCGCGAGGCTCAAGGAGGAGGCGCAGGCCGGCATAGATCTCAGCGACGCGTGCAGGGGAGAGAGCGCCGATTTCCTCGGCCAGCGCGGATTTGTCCACGGTGTAGAGCTGCGAAACGTTCGCCACCGAGTCCCGCTTGAGATTGCCCTCGCCTTTTCGAAGGAGGACGTTTCCCGGGGCCGCAGCCCGCTTCAGGTTCGATGTGAGCTCACAGACAACGACCGTTCCGATCCGGCTCACGTTGAAGAGATCGCTCTGGACGACGACATAGGGATGCCTGAGGCCCGGCCCGGAGCCGTCGGGCTCGCCCAAATCGAGCCAGAAGATGCCGCCCTGCCTGACGCTCAAGGCCGTTTCCCCCGCTTCCGCCGGCTCTGGTAGGCGGCCATGGCTCTGCGCCGAGCGGATTCCTCGGCGCTCTCGGGCTCGGAATAGGCCTTGTCGAGCCGGGCGATAAGCCGCCGGCTCTCGGCTTTGCGGATATACTCCCGGGCGGCCTCGGTGATGACCCGGCTTCGCGAAGTCTTCCTCTCCTTGGCCAGCCTATCGATCTCCACGCAGACGTCCTCAGGAACGGAAATCGCAATTTTCATACCTATAGTATGCATCTATTTCATACCAATGTCAAAGTTTTTTTCGGCTGATCCCGCGACCGCTGAAACCAGACCTAATGAATGAGACGAAATTGAGCTTGTTATGGTCTCATGCGGATAAGCACATTCGGTTTGGGGCATCGGCCGCCGGACGGTCGGCTCCGTCGTCCGAACGCGGACGGGAGCCTCGATTCCTTATTTCCGGCGCTCGGGAAATAAGGTTGTGAAATAGGGTAAATATGTAAGCTGTCCCCAATTTGGGCACATAAACATGGCGAACGCCTTATCGTGTGCTATGATGGACGCATGAGCGAAAACAAGAATTCCGGCGAAGTGGAAAAAAAGATCCGGGCCATATTCGCCTCGCCGCAGGTGGCGGCGTTGGCGACCGTTACGGGTGAGGGAAAGCCGTGGGTGCGCTACGTGACCGTGCGCCTCTCCGATGGGATGATGCTGCGCTTCGTCACGGATGCCGGATCCCGCAAGGTGGCCCACATCCGCGGCCTGCCGGAGGTGCATTTGGTATGCGGCAGCCTGCAGCCGCCCGAAGACTCCGCCTATCTGCAGATCGCAGGACGCGCCGAAGTAAGCGGCGATCCGGAGGAGAAGCGTTCGCTCTGGAACGAGGAGCTGCGGCGCTACTTCAAGGGGCCGGACGATCCGAATTACGTCGTCGTCCGCGTGCGTCCCTCGCTCATCGAGTACTACGACCCTCACAATCTCACGCCCCAAATCTGGACCCCGAAATAGAAAAAACCGCAGAAGGCGTCGGCGACGCATAAGACAGGGTCGCGTCTGCACTTTCCACTTTTCCGCGCAGGTATGCCCCCTTGCCGTCGCGCGTCTCCTTTGAAAAGATACCCCGGGTGACGCGAGCGGCTCGAGAACCGGGGCCGCGTCTCCACTTTCCACTTTTTTTCATTACCTTTTAAGAAAGGCGAAAAGGTGGAACGAGAAATCGGCCGGGCTTCGAGCGTCTAATGATTAAGAGCGCCGGATCGCTGACCGACATAGGAGCGCCGCGGCAGGGTAAGGAAGATTGACATGGACCGGCCAGATTGTTATCATGATAATGATATTGTTATCATGGGAGCATCGGGCATGGTCAGAACGCAGATCCAGCTCACGGAAAGCCAGGCGAGGGAACTGAAAAGGCTGGCGGCGGCGCGCGGGGTTTCCATGGCGGAGCTCATCCGTCAGGGCGTGGACGCGGTCTTGAGGTCGAAGCCGTTCCCCAACGCCGAGGACCAGCGCAATAAAGCGCTCGCTCTGGCCGGGAAATTCCGGTCGGGAAAAAGCGACATCTCGAAACGGCATGACGATTACCTGGCGGCGGATTTCGGCGGATGAACATTTTCGTCGACACCTCGGCCATCTATGCGCTGCTGGACGGCGGCGACGCCAACCATAAAAAAGCCAAGGAGGCGTGGAGCGAAGCCCTGAAGCCCGGGAATGCGCTGGTCACGACCAATTACGTCCTTCTCGAAAGCTTCGCCCTCATCCAAAACCGCCTCGGCCTTGACGCCCTCCGAGGATTTCAGAGCGACATCGTCCCTCTTCTCGTCGTCGAATGGATCGGGGAGGACGTTCACGCCCGGGCCGCGAGCGCGGTCCTGGCCGCTTCCCGGAAATCGCTCAGCCTGACGGACTGCGCGAGCTTCGAGGTCATGCGCGCGATGGGACTCACCAAAGCCCTCGCCTTCGACCCGCACTTCGCCGAGCAGGGCTTCTCACGCATCCCTTAGCCGAAAAGCCGGACCACGTTTGCGCTTTCCATATTTTCATCGCCTTGGGGTATAAAGAGGAAATTCCCCGCTCTCTTAAAGAAGGAGTGCGGACTTAAGGGGTCATACCTTGGCGAAAAAGTGGAAAGTGCAGACGTGACCCCGTTCTACGACTTTTGAGATTGACAGAGATTTTATCGTATTTTATCATTCGGCCGAATCCCAAGAAGGGTTATGACCAGGGCGGACGAATCCGTTATTCCAATATGTCAAGGAGGAGGATCATGAAAAAAACGCTTTCAGGCCTCCTGGCCGGCCTCATGGTCTTGTCCCTTTCCGCCGGATTCCTGATCGCCGGCGACAATGAGAGGGGCATCGTCGGCGCCGGACCGGGCGGAGGATTCAGCCTGGCCAACAACTGCGGCGGGGAGGAGACGACCTCCTTCAAGCTGGGCATGGCCTTCGGGGCTTTTCTGCTCTACAGGTTCAATTCCCGTTTGAGCTTCGAGGCCAACATGCTTCTGACCCAGAAGGGGTCGCGGTATAGCGTCACCGATGCCTACGGGGATTACACCTCTTCCCTGACCCTCTGCTATCTCGAGTTCCCCATTCTGGTCCGGATGCACCTGGCCGCCGCCGGCGCGGCCAGCTTGTACGCCTTTGGCGGCGTATCCCCGGCCTTCAAAACGGGGGGGAAATACAATTACGAGTACAGCGGGATATATGAAGGCATGAGCGGCGAGGGCGATGTCGACGACTACAAGTGTTTTGATCTGGGGCTGGTCGTAGGCGGCGGCATCGGCCTTCCGTTCTGCCAGAGGGACATGGCTTTGATCAAGCTTCTCCTTGTGTTCGGGCTGCTCAAGACCAATCCCTGCGAGGATCACTGCATCACCAACACCGCCATTATGCTGTCTTTCTGGTACATGTTCGGGTTCTAGGAAATAATTAGCCGGGGTCGCGTCTACACTTTCCATTTATACGCTGAGGTGTGACCCCTTTTCTATGCTATAGTCCTGCCTCAAAGGGCGCGAGCGTTTTTCTCTATTTGTTCCAGGGCCATGAAAAAAAGGGGAAAGTGTAGACGCGACCCCGTTTTGGAATAAAATGTCCCCCATTCGGAAGATTGAAGATCGGAGGAGGATCGCATGGCCTTCAAGACGCTTTTTCTCGCCCACGCCCCGGACGCCGACAAGGACAGGCACCGCTGTTTCATCGACACGGGCAAGTACCAGCTGGACGTGGTCATCGTCAAAAACCAGGCCGAGGCCCTGGAGGTGAGCCGGCGACTGTACCGGGAGAAGGGGATCGAGTCCATCCTTCTCTGCCCCGGCTTCACCCACCGGGACATCGCCGAACTCGTCGAGGCTACGGAGAACAAGGTCGCAGTGTGCGTTTCCCGGGGCGACGGCCCTTCGAGCCGGATCTCCCAGGAGGCCTTGAAGCGGGCGGGATTCTTCTGAGGGTGAGCGCCGCGGGAGGCTAAGCCGGATACCCCACGGTCTGGGCGAAGAGCACGCGCTGGTCGGGCCGCAGCTTGAAATTTTTAGCCGTGTCCTCCTTGTTGCAGTTGTGGAACCAGGCGGCCAAACCCTGCGAAGAAGCGAACAGGTACACATTCGCGGCGATCAGACCGGTGGCGACGTAATAATAGGACTTTTGGACATCCGGATCCTTGAGGCCCGGTTCCTGGAAAGGGGCCTCGCTGTATTTTGCGATGTCCGCGACATAGAAGATATTCACCGGGGCCGCGGCGGCGGCGCCCCGCCTGTTCGACAGTGACCGGAAATCCCCCGAAACAACGGGAGCCAGGCGGTGAGAGACCGCCTCGTAGAAGTAAACTCCTTCGGGGAGGGCGACGTACAGATCGATCTCCTGGGAGTTGCTGGCCGATGCGGCCGTCCTGCCGGTTCGTCCGCGCAAAGTCCCCTGCTCCCGGTTCACGCCGAATGCCGCCCAGAGGAGATTCGAGAGCGTTTGAGGCGGGAGTTTCTTTGAGCTGATGCTCCGGATGGTCTTTCGGTCCTTAAGGGCCGCCAGGACGGACTTGCCGCCGTCCGTTTCCGGCTTGACGAGCGCGATCGGCTCGAGGACCGGGCCGGCTGAGGCTTCCTCTTCCTGCGTGAAGCCGGCGGCGGCGCCTGTCAGAAGGGCGCAGGCCGGCAGTGTTTTAAAAAATGTTCTCCGCTTCATCCGATCCTCTTCTCATTCCTCTCATGCCTGCGGATTGGATTGGTTGCGCTGACTGAGAAAATCATATCACACAATCCATCGGCTAGATCCATACCGTCGATTCCGGATCGAGCGGCAAAAGGCCGGACAGGAGAGGCCGAATCAGGTCTGAGATCGGGCCGGCCCTTAACATTCTTTTAACAATCTCCTGGCATCTCGCTGACAACTCCCCCGGGCCGTCGGCCTACCTTGAGACTGAGAAACGAAGAATGAAGGAGGGGGAATGACGGTACGTGAAGAATGAAAGGTCGTCCTAGGGTCGTCAACGGCATGGGCAGTCGAAACAAAAAAGGAGGAAGGAAATGAAAAGAACGCTTTGTCTGGCTTTGATCGCGGCGCTCGGGGCCGGGTCCATGGCTTGGGCCCAGATCGTTCCCGGCAAGCGCATCGAGCTTTCGACGTCCGCGTCTCTGTTCAACGTGAAATACAAGGATGCGGACGGTTCCACGACGGTGGTCAACATCCCCCTGAGGGTCGGCTTCTACGTCTTCAAGGGTCTGGCCTTCGAGCCCGAGATCATTCTGACGTTCAGCTCCTGGGGGGGAGACGAAACGAACACCGCCGTCCTGGGATCGGGCAATTTGAGCTACAACTTCAGCCTCAAGGGAAACGTCGTCCCCTTCATCCTGGCCGGGGCCGGCTACGGGAACGGCCAGGAGCTCCTGGGCATCGCCTCCGACCTCGAGACCGGGATCCTGGCGCTCCATCTCGGCGCGGGAATCAAGGTGCTCTTCAATAAAACGGCGGCCATACGGCTGGAATATCGTTTCACGAATTACTCGGGGGAAAAAGAATACACCTACAGCTTCTGGGGATGGAGCTATTCCTATACGGAGGACTACGGCCGCAGCGACCACAAGTTCATGGTCGGAATCTCGATATTTCTGTAAATCCGGCGTCCCCGTTTCGGGGAAGGCGCGGGCCGTCCTGGTTGCCGTCGCGTCGGCAATCAGGACGGCTTTTTTTTGCCGCGAGGAGCATCGCGATTCGGCCGATCAACCCCTACGGGAGGCTCAGAACCTGCGGAACGGAGACGAACGGCGCGGGCCGCTTCCGCCGAAACAGAATGTCTTTCCCATCGCGGTCAAGGCCGGAGAAAAAGCCTGCGCGGGCGGGCATCACTAAAGGTTTCCCTCTTCCTGCCTTTGATGTCGTGCGCTAACGGCATCGAAGTCATCTTCGATGAAGAAATGACTGAGAGATATTGCGGGAGAGGCTTGACCGAGAAGACAGGGTAAGACGGCGCCTGGAATCGAACATAGAATATTTGTGCCCGGATTCAAAAGAGTTATAATCGTTGTCAAAGGGTCGGGGTCACCCCGCCGAAAGGAGCTCAAAATGAATAAAACGATTCTCCTGAAAATTTCAGTCCCATTGTTCCTGGCCGTCTTCTTTTTTGCCTGCGGCGACAAGTCTCCCCAATTGGAGAAAATGGCCGTCGACACCTCCGAGCTTCTCACTCATTACAACGCTTACGGCCAGCCGCACGCGGTTTTTTCAAAGAACGGATACCCGATCATAGAATACGGCTGGCTGAGAGGCAATATTTCAGGCGTCAACACATACTTTTATGTGAAAAATTCCAAATGCCCCGGCCAGGCGGAAATCTCCATATCCTTGACGGAAACGATGACGCAATCGTTTGAAGTGAAGCCGGACACGGCCTATGTCATCCGGGTCATCAGCAACGTTTTCGGAAGCACGCTGCCGTGGAATGCAACCCAATGGACGGAGCATCAGGTGACTTTGCAAACAGGCTCCCTGAAGGACACCATCAAATTTCAGGTTCCCCAAATCCTCAATACGGACAGTGCCCGGGGGGGAGTGCAGGTTTTTAGAATAAAAATGGATGAGCTGCCCGATGAGGGAGCGGTCGATCCATCCGACCTCCCCGACAAGGCTTTTTTCGACAATAGAGAATGCAGCATCGGCCTTCGATATTGTCTCTCGATAGAGAATTGGGTTCTGTTGCGAAGCGACGGGCTGGTCGGCCGGGCTGATACCTTCCCATTGAGAGAGGTTCGGGATCTGAGCGACCATTATCGAGCCGACGGTGACGACAAGTGGGTAGTCAAGGACGGTTTTCTCACGATCATTTGGAACAACGGTTTCGCCACCAACACATTCAAACTCACCAACCGGGATACGAAATATCTCTTCGGCACGCACAGCAACCACCCCTTTCCCCTCTGGCTCAACCTCTGGAAGAAAAGCCAAGATTGAATTTCAGGACAGCTTTCCGGGGGCCACGGAGATCGAGAGCCGGTCTCCCTTGTTGAGGCGCGCCGATTCCCGCTTGAGGTCGCCGGGATGGCGCGCGGCGTTCGGGCCGTCGGAGGCAACCTTTTCAGCCGAAAACGAATATTATCATTGGTGTTGCGCCGACAGGGACAATACCGGCTTCTGGGCGTGACTGAAGGGGAGGAAAACATGAAATTCCGATGGCCGATTTTGCTCGGGGCGCTGGTCTGTTTTGGAATGGCCGGCCTATGCCAGCCGCAGGTCCCTGATGAGGACGCCCACGCCCTGATCAGGGAGAAAGCGGAGTCCGTTTTCGCTTCCTTGGTGGAGCTGCGAAGGGATATCCACCGGCATCCCGAGCCGTCCGGGCAGGAGAAAAGGACTTCCGCCCTGGTCGGCGAGTACCTCTCCAAACTCGGTTTGGAGGTCAGGACCGGTGTCGGCGGTTTCGGGGTCGTGGGCATCCTGAAGGGCGCGAGCCCCGGACGCGTCGTCGCCTGGCGCGCCGACATGGACGCGTTCGCCGACGATTCGCCGGACAACGCGCCGTTCAGATCAGTCGTCTCCGGCCTGAAACACTGCTGCGGCCACGACGTCCACACGACCATCGGCCTGGGAATGGCCCATGTCTTGAGCTCGCTGAAAGACAGGCTGAGCGGAACGGTCCTCTTCGTCTTTCAGCCTTCCGAGGAGAATTTCCGGGGCGCCCGGGCCGTGCTGGCCGACGACCCGTTCGGTCCGCTGAAGCCCGAGGCCGTTTTGGCCCTCCACGTCGGGCCGCTCCCAGCGGGCGTCGTCGCCGTCAAACCGAATGAGATGTTCGCTTGCCGGGTCGAGGTCGCGATCAGGCTTAAAAACATTTCGGATGAAAAAGAAGCCCTGGACGTCTGCGCGGGCTTGCTGAAGGAACTGAACGCGCCTCCCGGCTTGGATGTTCTTTCCATTCCCCTCAGCGACGTCGACAAAGGCCCCTTCAGCCCTCAAAGCCCGCTGGCCGGCTTTTTCACGGTCGGCGATTCGCCCGCGCCCGTCATGACGGAGGAGGGCGACGCCGGTCATGCCGTCAGAATCAACGCCTTGAGCTCAAGCCGGGCCGACATCGAATCCGCTGTCGGCAAGCTCAAAGAAGCGCTCAGCCGGTCAAAGCTGAGGGACAACGTGATATCCGTCGAGTGTTCGTTCCTCCAGCCGCCCGTGTTCAACGATCCGGGGTTGACGGTGAAATCCATGGAGATCATTCAAACCCTGTACGGAAAAAACTCCCTGGCGCCTCTATACGGAGTCATCCCCGGTTTCAACGACGATTTCGCCTTTTTCCAACAGCAGATCCCGGGGGTCTATTTTTTTCTCGGAGGGTCGGATTTCGGGAAAGGCGTTGTTTCCATGCCCCACGCTCCCAATTTCGAAGTGGATGAAAGCTGCATCAAAGCCGGGACGGCCCTGTTTTCATCATTGCTTTTTGAGCTGACAAAAAAATAGGGGTCGGGCCGGACGATCATGACTTTCATCGTCGGCCGTCGCCGCGGCGGCGGATGTCGGATAGGACGGCGAGGGGCTTGGCTGCCATGGCGTCACTCAGTCCCTGCATCACATCATCAGAGATGGAAAGATATCCCGGCCGCAGCCCGGGGTCTAGAACTCGACCATGTGGAAAATGCGGTCGGCCACCGGGATCGCAACGCGGATTTTGCCGCCGGGCAAGGCCCTTAAAATATTTTAGCGCCGTGAGCCGACTGAACTCCCGCCGCGTGGTTTGGCGAGGGAAAATATATCTCTATCACTTATTTTTGAGTACCTCCAGGGCATAAAGAATCACGGCCTGGGGGTCGAAACCGTAGCTTTTGAGCTTTTCGTACGTCAACTCATGGTGCGGGAGGATCTGCTTCCGCTTGCTGGGCTCCTCGGGAAAAACGACGTAGGCGTTCTTCGAGATCATGAGCCGGATGCCCGTGTTCTTGAGGGCGACTCCGGTCGAGTTGCCGAAACCGTTCCCCGATTGAGCCGAGACGCTGCCCACGACCGTCGCTCCGGATTTGTAAAGATACCGCAGCATCGTGAATCCCGAGCTGTATGTGTCGTGGCTGGTGGTGACGATCACGCTTTTCGGCGTGTAGTATCCGGAATAAGCGCCGCTTCGGATCTCCGCGAGAACGGTCGGGCTGTCGGCGAATTTGAGCTCCATGCCCGTCGCGACATCGATCTTCCCCGCCCGGAACAGCTCTTTGAAGCGGTCTTCGGCAAAGTCATAATCGCTTTCGGTCAGCGGGTACGACTGGACCTGGGCGTTCCGGCGGTTGATGTCGTCAATCGATTGGCCGGGAAAGTCCTCGAAAAAATAGGGCGAGTACTTCTTGACGCTTTGCTCTTCGACGATGATCTGCGCCAGTTTCCGGGTGCCGTAAAGGAAGTACGTCAGGATGTCGGCCATCAGGGAATTGCCGCCCGGATTCCGGCTCAGGTCGACGATCAGGGTTTCGGTCCCCGCCTCTTTCATCTCCTCCGCGAGCCTGCGGAACGTCTCGACGGCGGACGGAATGCCGGCCAGGGCGGCCTCAGGGTCGGCCGGCGGTTCCCGCTTAAAGACCTGTCGATAGACCAAGGCAATCTCCTTGGCGACGTCCCGGCCCCTCCCCTCCGATTCCCACATCTCCCTGTAGGCCCCCAGGCCGTCGATCTTCAGCAACGCCGTTTTCCTGTCCGGCGACAGGAACCCATAGGCGAATTGAGTGTTTTCCATCGACGGCACCGTGAGCTTGGACGCGGCGCGGACGAGGGGAGGCGCGTTTTTTTCCAGAAGGGCGAAGCTTCGGTCCTGGGTCTTGCCGTCCGCGAGCTCCAGCTGAACGCGAATCTGCGACTGATCCGTCCACTCGGGCAGCAGCTCTTTGAGGAGAGGCGGCTGTCCGAGACAAACGTTCAACATCATCAACGCATGGATGTCATTCTCAATGCCCAGCAGCCCCGGCATCCTCTTGTACATTTCGGCGAAGGCAACCCCCTCGACGGCAATGAGCTTTGCTCCCAGCAAAGCCTTGTCCTTGGCGGATGGGACCCCGTCCACGTAGAGGCATCTCTCGATGGACGCGAAGGAGAGAGGCATGGCGGCGGGGGATTGACCGTCGCGAGACCTCAGGAGGACCGTGTGCCCGTCCGCGATGGCGGCGATGAACGGCCTCAGCAGCAGGCGGAAATCTTCCTTTGTCATCCCCTGCGGCGGAATGAACTGAAGCATGTCCTGGAAGCGGCGATGAAAGGTCACTTTGCCGCCGCTGTAGCGGTAGGGGTCGGGGTGGATGCTTTCCAGATAGTCTAGGAGCTGTCGCGCATCCTCGATGAGCTGCGGTTTGGTGAAAATATCCGTTTCGGCGGCTTGGGCTGCAGTTTGCCCGGCTGGAGCCGATTGCCGGACTTTGCTTGGGGATTCGGGCTTGTCCGCGGGTTTGATCTTTCCGGCGTCGGCGTCGTCGATCCGCTTGTCAAACACCATGGGACGCGGATATTTCCCTTTCTTTCCCTCCCAAGCTTCCGTATGGTCGACGGACAAGGTCTTCCCGTCCTCGGACAAGGAGAACACTTCTTCCATGTCCAGAATGACCCATTTTCCGCTGCGCCTTTGTCTGCTTTGATAGGTGAGAATGAAGCGGCCTTCGCGGAAAGCGCCGGAGCAGCTGAGGGTGTTCCCGTTCCAGTCCTTATAACTGGCCTCCCGTCCGTCCGCCGGAAGCTCCATTCGGGTCAGCCATTCGTTCTGCGCGTCCTTAACGGACTTCCTGAAGAGGATGGCGCCCTCAGTTTGGGAGATTTCGATGACGATGTCAGGCATATCGGACATTTCGGATTTTTCACGATTGAAAACCCATGTGCCTGTGAAGGGAGTTTCCTTTTCCTGCTCCTGGGCGGTCATCGGGCTCAAGAGCAAAAAGACGAAAAGGAGCGCCGCTGCGCTTTTTATGGCTTTCATGATTACCTCCCTTAAATGGCTGCAGATCCGGGCAAATAAACGCCTGCTCTTTTTTAGACGACGGAAGCAGCAAATAGGTTGCCGCCAGCAAAAAAAGACGGTGTCGCGTCTACACTTTCCACTTTTACGAGCGGAAAGGCGGCAGGGTTCGGCGGATGCCGTCACGAGCGTTATTGATGTCATGAACCATACATCACTGACGGGAAGCGAGACTTCAAGCCTGCAGGAGGCCCAGAACCTGCAGGCCCGGCCACTCGAAGAATGCGACTCCCCGGGGAAATAGGGAAAATATGTATGCTGTCCCCCTATTTTTCCCCCCTATTTTTCCCCTATTTTTTTTGTGGCCGGCGGGTGGCTCGGCAAGTTCTATAGCGAGTTGCTGAATTTGGATATCTCTGGTACTCTGCATCTTCGGCTCAGGGAACGCGAACCGGTTTTGGACATCACGAACTGATTGGGAGAAAACATGGCGAGAAAATCATTGTGCGGAACACTGGCCTTCGGCTTTGTGATGATCATGATGACGGCCTGCGCAACGAAGACGGATGCGGATTATTTGAAAAGCATCGATGAATGGCACCAAAAGCGCGTCGACGGGCTGAAAGCCCCGGACAGCTGGCTGAGCCTCGCCGGGCTTTATTGGCTCAAGGAGGGTGAAAACTCTTTCGGCGCCGGCCCGTCCAATGACGTGGTTTTCCCCCGGGACGAGGGGCCGGCCGAAATGGGAGTTTTTTTCCTGGAAAACGGACTGGTCACGGTGCGGGTGAAGGAAGGCGTTGACATATTCCACGACGATGCGCCCGTGACGACGCTGGAAATGAAAAGCGATGTTTCCGGAAATCCCACCGTCCTCAACCACCGCACGCTGAGCTGGTTCGTCATTCAGCGCGGAGATCGAATCGGGATCCGTCTGCGCGACAGCGCGAATCCGAGAATCGCCGATTTCAAGGGCATCGAACGGTTCCCGGTGTCGGAGAAGTGGCGCATCGAGGCGGAATTCAAACCGTACGACCGGGTGAAAATCATCTCCGTGCCGACCGTTCTCGGCACGATCGACCAATCGCCCTGCACCGGCGCCCTGGTCTTTGAAATCGAAGGACGGGAGTACAGCCTCGACCCGATAACCGATGAGGGCAGCACCGGCTATTTCATCATTTTCGGCGATGCGACCAACGGAAAGGAAACCTACGGCGCGGGCCGCTTCCTCGGCGCCGAGGCGGCCGGCCCCGGCGGAAAGGTGATCCTTGATTTCAATAAAGCCTACAATCCTCCCTGCGCCTTCTCGCCCTTCGCCACCTGTCCGCTGCCGCCGAAACAGAATTTCCTTCCCGTCGCGGTCAAAGCGGGAGAAAAAGCCTACGCCGGCGGGCATCACTAAAGGATTCCCTTCGAAATGGACAGGCGCTTCCTTTTCGGCCGGGCCGCCATGTGCTTCAGACGCTTGTTTTCCTCCTCGAGCTGTCTCAGACGGCAGAGCTCCGCTACCTCTAATCCAACGAAGCTCTTTTTCCAACGATCGAAGGTCTGCTCCGAGATCTCCATTCTGCGTGTCATCTCAGCTGCCGCCGTCCCCTCCTCGGCTTGGCGCAGAACCTAGAGGTGAATTTGGAAATAAGCTTCGTTTGAAAGGGATCACATTCAGGGCTCGGACCAGACTTCTTAGACGAGCTGCCAGGGAGACGCTTCCGGAACCTCCGTGAAAGTCACGCCCTGGCCGTCCGTCCGGGGGCGGGCGTAGTAGAGCGCCGCTTGCCTACTTTTCCTTTTTCGGCGGCGGCGGGGTGGCGGGGTTGGCCGGTTCCCACAACACATTCAGAATTTTCCATTCCTTATCGATTTTCACCAGATGGATGTAATCGATATATTCTCCGGAAGTTGCCATGGCGCTGGCTGTGTTGCGGGAGACATGAAATATTGTTATTTCAACGTTTCCCATTTTTTTAGCGTTTGCTTTTCCAAACCCGGCCCGGGTGTATTCCACCATGTTGGAACCGCTGGCGAATTGCAGATTCATTCGCCCTGTCGGAAGCGGCACAGGGGCTCGTTTTACCAGCTCCGGGTGAAGCGCTTTTGTCATTCGCTCCACATTTCCTTCATACCAGCCCTCCATATAGTCCCGGGCGGCCTCTTCAATAGCGGCTTTTTCCTTTTCCAGGTCTGCCCTGATCTCCTGGGCGGCCAAGGCAGAAACAAAAACCATAAAAGATAAAATCATCAACGTGATTCGTTTCATATGTTCCTCCTGAAAGCTGCTCGCATAACATCGGGGCGATGCTTACACTATGCCATATAGAAATAATAAATCAACCTAATCGTTTATTTTTACGATAGGGATCGAATGAGTTGTAAATAATTGTAGATATATTCAAAACATTGAACGCCATCCATACAATTTTTCGATAAGAATAATTTTATTATTAATCCCGCCCTTGATCCTTGCGCCCTATCTTAAATCGATATCGGTTTGTTCTTGTCTCACGGTAAGAATAGTTTTTTGAGGAGTCTTACATCACAACGACGAATCATGGGTGGGGGAAGATGACGACCATTGTTGTCGCCATATTCGCGATAGCGGGACCGCTTATGGCAGCATCGCAGAAAAGCGCGGCCGAACCCTATACTAAATGCCTGTTGTATTTCACCTTCGGTGAACAAGGAAAAAGCAAATCAATGATATCTTTTAATTCTGCTTGAGCTGGATTTGAAGTTGGATAAACGTTCCTTTCAATCGATTGAATTCATGAGAGTCAAAGCCAGGGGATTATGTTCATCCAGAGCCAAAGAATGTGACAGATATTCTCTTGCCTGAGTCTTATGGCCTCTGCCTATTTCAATCTCGCCCAAGTAAGCATAGGCAAAGGTGGGATTGTCCGCCAGTTCCAAAAGAAGTTTGAAAACCACTTCGGCCAGATCCAGTTGTTTCTTACCCCTTAAAAGCCGGTAACCCAGCCGGTAAAAAACCTCCAATTCCGATTGAGGGATATTCGCTTTATTCCCTATAATCCGTCTTTTCACCTGGTCAATAGTCGTGGAATCTTGGGAGAGAATGGCGCCCTGCAATTCATCTGCTGGAGAAAGATGCTTCAACAGATCAAATGGGTGAAGTTTTTCTTCCTCTTTCGCCAGTGAATTATATAGCTCATAGAAATGGATCGGTCCTTTAGCGACTGTTTCCGCCAGAATCTCTCTCCCTTTTTCTATTTCTATCTTTCGGGACATATCAGCTCCGACCACATAAAATCCTCTTAGCTGAACGCCGAGAAACCAGGCTTTTTTCTTCACTTGGTCAGTCGTCATGGAATCGATTTCGGAGAAGAAGGCATTCAGATTTAGCCGCATTTTTTTGATCTGGTCTTCGTCTTTTAAAACAGCATATTCCCTGATTTTTGATGCGGGATACTGTTCGCCGGCCTGCATGGCCACATAGGTGGTCAATCCTTCGTTATGAAGCGTTTCCAGCAGATAATACAGCTTTTCTTCCGGCAGGCGCTCCTGGCGGTAGGGGGAACAGGAACCATAACCTGAATGGAACAGTTCGTGGGTGAGCACATTCAAAAGATAATCGGTGCTGCCGTGGAATTTGGGATGAAGAGCGTTTATGACGATATTGTCATGGATATTAATGGCGTCAAAAGCCTGAAAGGCCGTGAAATACACCTTGCTCTTGATGCTTGTATATTCTCTTTCCGGAAGGAAACTTGTCCAAATCGGAATGACTTTTTCCTCAAAAGTCGTCAATTCATGTTTCAAATTTGCGAATAAAAACTCGCATTTTTTCTTTTCAATCTCATTTTCCACGTATCTTTTCAAAGCCGTTTTCCACTGTTCTTCCGGAAAAGATCGGCCGGAGAGCGGATAGAAGGGCAAGGCGAACTGATAGGCTTCGTCTTCTTGAAGAAAAGCTGGGACATTTGCCAGAACTGTTTCTGTTTGCATCAGGAGCTTTTCTAATGATTCAAGGTTATATTTCACGTCAACATAAAGGTCATTTCCCTTGAGTTGAATTGGGGATATTTCGTTTATTAGTGGTTTTGAACCGGCTATGATAAGGTAGGGAATTGTTAATAAAGCCATTATTTTTATTTTCAATTTGAAAATCCTTTTCGGCCGGGACGCTTTATAGCCGTGTTATCGCCTTGATTATCCCATCCAACGATCTTGATGGAGAATAAAAGAGAGACCAAGAGGCGTCAAGGAGCGGTGAGGGCGGGCGCAGGTCAGTCCGAGAACGTCAGAGGCGGCCGATGCGGCATTATTGATGCTAAAAACGGGCGGAAACAGTCCGGCCGGATCCCTTGAATCCGGCCCTGTCACTCGACGGGGAAATAGGGTAAATATGTATGGTGTCCCCAATTTCCGTGCAATTTCCGCAATTTCCGATAAAACGGCGAGCGGGAAAGGAGCAATAAAATGAATCGCCATCACCATGGCCGATGGATCGGCTTTCTGATTGTTCTGACGGGACTGTGCTCGGCGGGCGGGTTCGCCCTTGCAGGCACGGAACAAAAAGGATCGCCCCTGGCGATCGGAACGCTGCGGACGCTGCATTCGGAGATCCTCAGGGAAGATCGGCCGCTCTCCATCCGCCTCCCTTCCGACTATGGCCGGACGCCGCTTTCCTATCCCGTGGTCTACCTTCTTTACGGCGACCACACCGAAGGATACTTCGCCGAAACCGTTTTCTCCCTCGAACGTCTGGAGGGCGGGGCCGAAATCCCCGATTTCATTCTGGTCGGGATCCACAACACGGACCGCTACGGAAACCTTCTGCCCGTTAAATTCGACGGCAGCCCCGGCGGAGCGGACGCGTTCATGGACTTCCTGGAAAAGGAGCTCTTCCCCTTCGTCGAGGCCGAGTACCGGACCAAGACCTACCGGCTGCTCATCGGCCCCCAGGCCGGGGCGCCGTTCGGCCTGTACGCCCTCGGCCGGCGTCCCGGCCTGTTCAACGCCTTCATCCTGGAAAATCCTTTCTGGGCCCATGAGGACTGCCGGAACCTCCTCAAGTCCGGGCTCCGCGAGTACGCCGCCGCGCCCCTCCCTGCCGGCCGCTCGGTCTTCATCAACACCTTCGACCGGACGGGCTTCCAGGACCACTCCGAGACGACGAAAGCCCTCGTCGACTTTCTCCGGGAATTCGACGAGGTCAAGGCGGCCGGATTGCGGATCTGGCGGCGCCACCTGGAGGATCCGACCTTCATTCCGTCGCTCGAGCTCAAGCAGCCGTTCCGGACGATCTTCGAGGGATTTTATCCCCCGCCGGAAACGGCGCTGAACAGCCTGGCCGACATCAAGGCTTACTACAACGAGGCCGGACGGCGCTTCGGTTTCGAAGTCGATCCGCCCGCCTTCATCCTGGCGATCAAATCGGACGAGTTCTTGCGGGCCGGCCGAGCGGCGGCCGCGCGGGAAGTCCTCGAACACTCCCTCTCTTTGCGGCCCCAGGATACAAACGCCGCGTACCGCCTCGGGAACATGTATTTCGGCGCCTGGGACCTGGACCGGGCCGAAGCCGTCTTCCGCGGCCTTCAGGAGCGCCGGCCCGATCCCTATTTCGCTTCGCGCCTCGAAGCCATCGAGCGCATGAGGAAAGGCTCGGCCGCCCTGGCGCTGTTCCGGGCGCTGGAGGAAGGCCTGCCGGCGGCCAAGTCCAGGCTGGCCGCGCTCGATAAGGCCGGAGGAGAAGCGGGGATCTACTTCGACGAACGGGAATTCAACACGCTCGGATACCGGCTGCTGGGACAGGGGCGAACCGAGGAGGCTCTTTTCATCTTCGAGGAGAACGCGCGGCGCCATCCCGACTCGTGGAATGCGCACGACAGCCTCGGCGAGGCCTACATGAAAGCCGGCCGAACCGATGACGCGATCCGGAGCTATGAACGCTCGCTCCAGATCAACCCGGACAACGACAACGCCAAGAAGATGCTGGAGACATTGCGCCGTTAAAATCGGGGTCGGGCCGGGCTTGAAAAGCTGATCGGGGTTCCGGTCGAGACCAAAAAGGGCGGCGCCAGCCACGAGCTTTCGACGAACGGCGTGTGGTCCTTGAACAGCCCGAAAGAAGCCACGGCCGAAATCGGGGAAAAGTCCGTGGAGGTCATGGTCGAGAAGGCGGTCCAATTCATCGACGCCTGGCGGGCGGCGGAAAAATAACCGCTCCCTTTTCCAGCCGCGGCGGCGCGGGGATCGAAGCAGCCGGAGCGGCTGGACCTTCCCGATTTCCCGGAAATGTTCGTCCAGGGTGAACATGGCGCAGACGCTCTCTTCGACGATCACGGCGATGGTGCCATCGATGAGGTTCTTCTTGACTTCCCTGATTCCCGGTATTATCATTCATATATAATTAACATATATGCTAATAAAATAGGAACTATCTATGGACCAAAATTCTGCTGAAACCCTTTCCCTCCGACTGGGGATCGCCGTCGAGCAGGTCGTTCGGGAAGAGTTCGAGCTCTCTGTCCTGAAAACGCTTTTCGAATCGCGAATTGGGGATTCCCTCGTCTTCAAGGGGGGCACGGCGCTGCGGCTGGCCTATGGTTCGGTCAGATTCTCAGACGCCCTGGATTTTTCCGGCCTCGGCTCCATCTCTGAAGAGGATTTCCAAAAGGCATGCCGGGCCGTCGCTCGGAATATCCCGGAGGCCGTGCTCGTCGAGGCTCTGGCCAAGCATTTCACCCTCTTCGCGCTCATTCAATTTCGCGTCCCATACATCGGCCGGCCCTTCTCCATGAAAATCGAGGTCTCGGTGCGGGAAGAGACGTGGGAAAAGGGCCGGGATCATGAGCTGAAGCTTCTCTCGAGCGAGGTCACCAACGTGTCGGTCCTGGCCCGGGTGGCGACGCTCATGCGCATGGAAAAAGACAAACAAAAAGCCTTCGAAGCGAGGCGCCGGCCGCGCGACCTTTACGACCTTTGGTTCATCTCTCAAAAGCTGGGCCGCGACTTCAAACCGGACTTGAAGGACATCCCGCCGGCCGCCATGAGGCGCGAACTGAGGAAGTATCTCCCGCGCAGCCATTGGAGGGTCGTCGACGAATGGACCGCATAAAACCCCGCGATATTCAGCTCGTGCAAAGGCTCGGCCAATTCGACAAGCCCTTCTGGTCGGTGGCCGACCTGCAGAAGGTTCTGGGCTACAAGGACCGGCGGACGCTCCTCGTCGCCCTCCACCGCCTCGTCAGGCAAGGGGTCTTGACCCGGATGCGGCGAGGGATCTACCGGGTCTCGATCCGCCCGGCGGACCCGGCCGTCCTGGCGAACCTTCTCTATCGGCCCTCATATCTTTCGTTCGAGTCGGCCCTGGCGCGTCACGGGATCCTGAGCCAAATCCCCTACACCGTCACCCTGGCCACGACGCGCCGGTCCAAGAAAATGACCCTGGACGGAAAGGCCGTGGAATACCGCCAGCTGCGCGCGGATCTCTTCTTCGGGCATAGGATCGAAAAAGGTCTCGAAGTCGCCGAGCCGGAAAAAGCCTTGCTCGACGCCCTGTATCTCATGAAGCGGGGGCGGCTGAGCCTGCCTCTTGAAGAACTCGATCTGTCGGAACTGTCCGCCGGGAAGCTGAAGTCTTACGGGGCGCGGTTTCCCGGGTACGTCCGGCCCGTCCTGGCGGCGCTTCAGAGCCAACTTCGATAGATTGGGCTCCGGGGCGTCGGCGGATCGTCACTCCTTAGGGCCGGGCGGGAACGGCTTGCGGGTCTCGTCGATGATCACCTCCATGACCCAGATGTCGTTGTTGTTCCCCGGGCTCCCCGCGCGCTTTGAGGCAAAAGCGATTTTTTTCCCGTCCGGCGACCAGCTCGGCCACGAGTTGTCAGATTCCTCCGTGAAACGGACCGGCTTGCCCCCTGAAACCGCCGCGATCCAGATGTCCCGCTTCCCGCTGCGCACCGACATGAAGGCGATCCGGGCGCCGTCCGGGGACCAGCAGGCCTGGTCGTCGTGGCTCTCATGAAAAGTCAGCGGCTTCGGTTCCCCGCCTGAAGCGGAAACGATCCAGACGTCGTAATTTCCGCTGCGGTTGGAAGTGAAGGCGATCTGCGACCCGTCCGGGGACCAAACCGGATGTTGATCCGTGGCTTTATCGGAGGTCAGCTGCGTCGCGGAGCCGCCGTCGGCGGGCATGATCCAGATATCCGCATTCCCGCTTCGAAAAGAAGCGAAGGCGATGCGCGAGCCGTCGGGCGACCAGCAGGGATGGAAGTCGGTTTCACCGTCCCGGCTGAGCCTTTTCGGCTCGCCTCCATCCAGTGAGATGGTGAAGATATTCGGCCTCCCTTCCCATCTGGCGTCGAAAGCGATCCTCTTTCCGTCCGGAGCCCAGGAGATATGATGGTCCCCCGACAAATTCGTTTCCAGGAGAGCGGCCTCGCCCCCATCGGCCGGGATCAACCAGATCTTCGGCTCTCCGCTTCTCCAGGAGGCGAAGGCCAGCGTTTTCCCGTCCGGCGACCACTTGACATGATAGTCCGGAGCGACATTTTTTGTGATGTGTCTGAGACCGCGGTCGGGCGCACGCGTGCCGGACTGAGACGAATGCATGTCTCCCGGCGGGAGCATCATGAACAGAACGATCCCGGAAACGGGCAAGAAACCGGCGGCCGTTTTTTTATCCATGCTGAGCCTCCTCAATGCACAGGTCTCAAATTTTCATCCTGTGATGCGGGTTCGGACCCCCTGTCATATTAACCCTTTTTTGACATGGGCGACAGAGATATCCTTTATTCCATGAGAAATCGCTTTTCGGACGAGCCGCCATGCAGCCGCGGTGTCTCCCCGGTCGTCCCATCCAACCATTGTGACGGAGAAGAGAGGCCAAGAGGCGTCAAGGACGGGTGAGGGGTGCGCAGGTCAGTCCGAGGACGTCAGAGGCGGCCGATGCGCCACAATTGATGCGGAAACGGGCGCAGACCGTCCGGCCGAACCCCTTGAATCCGGCTCTGCCGCTCGGGGAAATAGGGTAAATATGTATGATGCCCCCTATTTCTCTCCCCTATTTTCCACGCGGACATGTCCACAAGGCTGTCGAGTAGCCGATATGGCCGGGCACCGAACTTAATTATTTGTTTTTACGGCCCTCACAAGTTCTTCATGGCTGATTTTGTGAGCGCCAAAAAGCTCCTATGATTTAAAAAGATTATAAAGCACATACACTCCTATGAGGCCAAAAACAAGTAGAGCCGCCCGGTTCGAACCCGGAGAGGCAGAAAGATCGGATAGAGGGTCGCGCCCACCCATAAGCCCTGGGTCGCCCAATCCCACAGGCGGCCCTTCCGGCCTTTTTGCAGTTCGGGGAAAAAAAAAGCGGCGTCAATTGGCTCTAAAACACAATCGGGCGGGAGGATTCGGTGAACGCGGGAACCCGTCACATGCGACAATGAACGGGATTGGATTTCCTATTTCCGGGACGTGTCCTTGCCGGGATCTTTGTCGTTGAGTGTGAAGCGTCCGCAGGGCAGGGCCGGGACGCCGGAGACGAGATGGCGGGCTTCGGTCACCTCCTCTTCCGTCGGAACGTGACTCCCCCTCACTCCGGCATTGGCGAAGGGGGATTTCAGCCGGCTGAACGATTTCTTGCTCCAGTACTCGACATAAGTCTTGTCCAGGGCCTCGGCGCCGGCTTCGGTGTCTTTCACGCTCCAGCGGGCCATCCAGCACAGGTACAGCACGCCGAACTCGGGGATCGCGGCTTCTTTCCCGTCTGCGCCGAAGAGACGGAGGTTTGCGTCATCCTCCCGGCGCACCCGGGCCAGCCAGCCGTCCTCGGGGAAGATCTCCACGAGAGTCTTCACCACATGGCTCATCAAACCCAGGACTTCCCTCAGCGAAAATGTGCGCTTGGCCAGGCGGGTGAAGATCCAGCGGGCCTGAACCGCGGCCGCCCGGAAGTTGGATTCGATCCGGTTTCCGAGGACCATTCGCGCCCCGGAGGACTCGGCCAGCGAATTGTTGTGGGCGGAGTGACAGGCGTTGGCATAGATGAAGGAGCTGCTGAAATCGGCGCCCTCCCGGCGGATGCGCTCGAAGAATGAACTTGTGATGCTGAGGTAGGCCACCGGCAGATTCCTGTCTTTCTGCATCCAGAGGGCGACGACGGGCTTGGCTTCGACGCTCAGCCGGGGCTCCAGCTCGGTCCAAGAATAGCCGGCCGGACACGTCCTCCGGATGATGTCCCGGAGCCTTTCGTTGGGTTTGTGGATATCGTTCTCCTGGTGCCCGAAGCCCAGGTTGACGCCCGTGCACAGGTAGACGGTCCGGCCGTTGACGTGAGCCGCGCCATGAGTGCTCATATAGATCACGCCGGGCGCCGGAGCATGGCTTAAAATAGCGTCGTGCAAGGCGAGCGGCGTGGCTTCGTCGTTTTTCAGGGTGACGACTTCGTAATTGCGGGACAGCAGCTTGTTCTTGATGAAATCAAGGTTTTCGCCCAACGAAGCGTGACTGGCCACCCTGAAGACTGAGGTCGGGACCGACGCTCCGGCCAACCCCCAATCCATGACATAGAAGGGCGTCGTATCGAACGGGGCGAACAGGACGGCCGTCTTGTTTTTCGGGTCGTCCGGCGAGGTGTGAGGCTGGGCCGGGATATGAGTCCGCGGATCCCTGGCCAGCGGCCCGATGACCTGCTTTTGTGCGGCCGGGGCTTCAACCGAACCCGTCGCCGCCAGCACTTCTTCTTCGTGGCCGTCCTCGAACTCGAGGGTGCATCCCCTGCCGTCCACCCAGGGGTGGATGCCGCTGATCCTCAAGGCTTTCTCCGAGGCCCCCAGGATTGAAGCGCGCTTGGCTTCCTCGGCCGCCCTTTGGACCGCCTGGCCGGCTTTCGTGCCGGCTTCATATTCTCTGTTGAGCGTTTCGAAAAAAACCTTGATGGGGCCGTCGCCCGTCCGTATGCGGCGCCATCGGGACGTGCCCGGCCCGTCGCCGATGAACTGGAGGGGGAGGGTCAGGATGTCCTCTTCGAGCTTCCAACGGCCGGCCTTCACCGACTTGCCGAGCTCCGGGAAATCGATGGATATCCGGTCGCCCTGGAGGCGGTAGCTGCCTGCGCCGGTCATGACTTCGCCGGGCTTGGAAGCCGTGACCGTCATCATCCCGCCGGGAGCTATGCTCAGGAGGATCTCGGACCCTTCGGCGGCGGTATAGTGCGACGGCTGGTCCTCGATGAACTGATAAACCCCTTCCGGATCGGCCTGACCGGCTATCACGGGAATCCAGAAGAAGAGAGCGGCCAAAAGGGTAAGAGGCAGACGGAACCGGATTATCATGCGTGTCCCTCCCCGGGCGAAGAAGATGTCCTCGCCCAAGTCTCTGCTTGTGCTTTTACCATAGAGCGGCCGGATGATCAACGCGACCGGCTCCCCCCGTGCGGTGAAATTGATGCGGAAACGGGCGCAAACCGTCCGGCCGAATCCCTTGGGAAATAAGGTAAATGTGTATGATGTCCCCTATTTCTCCCTCAGCCGCTCCTCTCGGCCCTGATTTCATAATGCTGGGATCTTTCATCGAAGCGGGAAAGCACCGCCCGTGCCATCGGGGGAACGACGGCGAGCTCGAAATCCTCTCCGGCAAACTCGCGGACGGCGGACAGCGCGTTGAAGATCATAATGGTGATGAATTCAACCTCTTGGCCGATGTCCCGGCGCAGGAGTTGAATGCTCTTGAAGCCCGGGATGCGACGATTCTGAATGCCGACGAAGATTTCCTCTTTGAGCAGCGCCTCATATTTATCGGCGTTGCCGGGAGCGGTCCATCCGTGCCAGATTCGGGCGATCATGTTCGGTTTCTCTCCTTCCTCTTCCTATTTAATGAAATCTCTCTTTGACCGTCAAACACGCCGGTTCAGAGGCGGGGCGCCGGGGCAGCCCGCCCGCCGCTGCCGGTGGTCGGGCTCATGGGTGATCCTGTTCCCAGACCGGGCTGCTCTTGAACTCCGCGGCGAGAGACGCCTTCCGCTCCTCCGGCAGCCAGGCGGCCTGAATTGCGGAGAGGATCAGCGCCCGGATGTCCGACCTGGAAAAGCCGCACTCCTTCTCGAGGAGACGATACTCGTCGGCCAGGGGGGTCTGAAACATCTTCGGGTCGTCCGTATTCACGCTCACGGCCATTCCGGCCTCAAAAAAGCGCCGGATGGGGTGGTCCCGGAGACTCCGGACGACGCCCGTGCGGACGTTCGACACGGGACACATTTCAACGGGGATGCGGCGGACGATGAGGAATTCCACGAGACGAGGGTCTTCGGCGGCCCGGGTTCCGTGTCCGATGCGTTCCGCCCCAAGCTCGCGGACCGCATCCCAGACGCTTTCGGGCCCCGCCGCTTCGCCGGCGTGGGCGTTCACGTGAAATCCGGCGGCTCGGGCCTCGGCGAAGAGTTCCTTGAACGGAGCCGGAGGATACTCATGCTCCGACCCGCCGATCCCGATGCCGACAATGCCCTCGCTCCTGACCTCCTTCAGCCGCTCCAGAGTCGCCGTTTCCGCCTCGGCTCCGTAATCCCTGACCAGGTCGGCGACGAGGGCGATTTCGATCTCGGGGACGCGCGACAGCCCGGCGCGGACGGCCCGAGCCAGTTCCTGCACGGCCAGCCCGCGGCGGGAAAAAAGCGATGGGGAAAAGAAGACCTCCGCGTAGCGAATGCCCTGTCCGGCCATATCGCGGGCCGTCAGCTCGGCGATGTGCGTGAAGTCCTCGTACTCGCGCAGGAACCGGTTCTTCCACGACCAGGCCTCGATGAACTGGGGAAAATTCAGATATTCGAAGCGCCTTTCCAGCGCGGCGACGTCGGGAACGGACGGGTCCCCGCCGTACTTCCGGATGAGGGCGAACAGAGCCTCATGGGGGATGGCGCCTTCCAGATGGACGTGGAGCTCCGCTTTGGGAACGTTTTCATGCCATGTCATCAGGCGATCTCCGGATGTCCCGACGATCGAACGCGGCGTCGGTACCATGGAGCGCGGCGGGATTGCCGCTCGAACGGCCTATAGTCTAGCCTTCATCCTCCCCGTAGGCAACAGGCTCGGCGTTCTCCAGCCGTTGCGAATTACGCGGACCGCTGTCGGAGCGAATGGACTTCGGTGCGCGCCGGCTGAAGAATCCCGATCCTTATTTCCGGAGAGGAAATGAGATACACATGCTCCCCTTTCTTCAGCTCTTCATGGATGTTGAGTTTCACCACGCGGTCATAATCATGGAAATTGTAGATGTAGACGTCCCCCTTGGCGAGGTCGTGGATATAGGAATAGAGGGTGGCGCTGTACGATCCGCCGTAATCCTCCATGTGGGTCGCATCCAAAATTCGGCGGAACAGATCCAAGGAAATCTCATCCGACTGCTCAAACAACCGAGAGGCCAGCCGGTACCGCGGATCGTCCGAGGTTTTAGGGTCGGTTCTTGACTGCAGAAAATTCGTAGCGATTTGGTATTTACGATCCCATCTAATGACAGCCAGGGGTTCAATGATGGCCGAGTTGCCAAACCGGTCACCTATCAAATAATGACCTTTCCATACACCATCTTTTAAATTGTATTCCGAGAACAACTTGATCGCTTCGTCAACGGTCGAGCATTCCGTAATCATCTTCCCTGACAGCCCCCAAGAATCAGGTTTGTCAGGATCGCGCGGTACTTTCACTTCCTCGGTCGTTGCAAAGTCATAAAACAACCCCTTTTCATTCAAAGCTCCTTCCCCTTGATACCCTTCCATTCTCGGCCATCCTCCCTGGAACCCGAAACACATGTATCCGAATTTTCCGTCTTTGCCCGGTCGGAACCAGACGATCGGGAAGGGATTGGTCCAGTCTTCGTTGTTTCCGGCGAGCGCCGTTTTGTCGTCGGAGGCGTAAATGATCGTGCAGCTGCGCGGGACATCCCATCCCGTCGTCGCATTCGTCCCAAGGGCCTCAAACACCCCCGGGGGAGGATATTCGGCGCCCGGGCCGAGAGCGAATTTCCCGCCGGCCATGGAATGCCGGGCGCCTGTCAGCACGGCGATCAGCGCGAGAACCGTAAGCACAAGTCCTGCTTTTTTGGTCATTTCGAACGAGTTTCTCATGTTTTGTTTCTCCCTTGAGTTCATGCCCCGCGTCATTTTCTATATTTTATTTTACTCAAAGATATGTGAGACCTGGGGCATTCGATATAGAAATCGTGATCTCAATCCGAATAAGTCTCACTCTCCAATCGCAATACCCGGATTTTGGGAAAAGGTTGCCAGGAATATCCCGTCAGAAAGTGCCGTTTCAGCCGTTATTGAACGCGCCTATTGTCGAGCCGGCGGGTGCCTGCTTTCAGGGCCGCCTTATGCTTCTTCCGATCCAGCGGCGGGTCCTGTCCATGTAATCGATGTAGGACCGGCCGAATCGCAGTCGGCAGGATTCTTCTTCCTGGATCATCTGGCGCCTCTGCAGAAAGAACGTCGCCGCGGTCAAAAGAAAGAACAGCCAGGAAGCGGCGGCGATGCTGACCGCCGTATAGACGATGATCATGGAGAGATACATCGGGTGCCGCGAGATGCCGTAGATCCCCCGGATGAAGGGCTGGCCGGGCGGAGTTCGGAAAACGCTCACGGTCGCGGAGACGAGCACCGCCAGACCGAGGGCGAAAATCCCCAGCCCGGCGTAGAACCACCCCGTTGGGACTCGGAGCGGAAGAAAGATCGAATAAAGGGTCGCGCCGATCCATAAGCCCTGGGTCGCCCAGTCCCACAGGCGGCCCTTCCGGCCCTTTTGCCGGTCGGAGGGATGCCCCGTTCTTTCGGCAACGCGCTTGGGCAGCAGGACGACGACCAGCCATTGCAGGGGATAGACGATCATGAACAGCCAGGCGTTCCAGAGACCGATTTTGAAGGCCGGGACCCAGGACATGCTTCACCTTAACGCTGCCGTCCCATGGTATTCTCTTTTGGGCCGCTCTTCAAGCGGATTGATAAAAGAACTGTTATGGAACAGCTATGGGGGTCGGGTCCGCCTAAATTTAGCCCGCTTTTCCACAACCGAAATAGGCATATCTATAATTTTAACTACTAGTTGATTAGGCCCGCCCCCAATCAAAAAGACGCGACCCCGTTTTGCAACATGCGCCTTTCTCATGCGTATATTAGGGAGTATGATAGCCCCGAAGGAGGACACCATGAACCGCCGAAAATCAATCCTGCAAGCCTGCGTCATCGCCGCATTGGCCGTGACGGCCTTCGCCCCTCCCGCCTTCTGCCGGACCGGGGGCGGGGATGCCCTGGCCGAGAAGATCGACGCGGTCATGTCCGAGATTTACAAACCCGGCGGGCCCGGCGCGGCGGTCATCGTCCGCAAGGACGGGAAGACGCTCTTTCGCAAAGGCTACGGCCTGGCCGACCTCGAGCTCGGCGCTCCGATCGAGCCGGACATGATCTTCCGCATCGGCTCGATGACCAAGCAGTTCACGGCCGTCGGCGTCCTGATGCTCGCTCGGGAGGGCAAGCTCGGCCTCCAGGACGAGATCGTGAAATACCTCCCCGACTACCCGACCCAGGGCCGACGGATCACGGTCGAGCACCTCCTGACCCACACTTCGGGCATCCAGAGCTACACGGACATGGCCGAATGGCTGCCCCTCATGCGCAAGGACATGACTCTCGCCGAGCTCATCGCCCTCTTCAAGGACAAGCCCATGCGGTTCGAGCCCGGCGAGCGCTGGGAATACAACAACTCGGGCTACGTCCTTCTCGGAGCGATCATCGAGAAGGTGTCGGGCCGGACCTACGCCGAGTTCGTCGAGGAGCGCATCTTCAAGCCCCTGGGAATGAAGCACACCTCCTACGGGAGCGCCGAGCGCATCATCCCCCGCCGCGTTTCGGGATACCAGAAGGGGATGTCCGGCCTCGTCAACGCCCCCTACCTCAGCATGACCCAGCCGTACGCCGCCGGGTCGCTCCTGTCGAACGTCGACGACCTGGCCGTCTGGACCGAAGCCGTGCTTTCGGGGAAGCTCGTCGGGCGGGAATGGCTGGAGAAGGCGTTCACGCCCTACTCGCTCAAAAACGGAGAATCGACGGGCTACGGCTACGGCTGGTTCGTCGCCGACTATCTGGGCCGGCCCACGGTCGAGCACGGAGGGGGCATCAACGGTTTCCTCTCCTACGGCATCGCCTTTCCGGAGGACAACCTTTACGTGGCCGTCCTGACCAACGGAGTGATCGAAGAGCGCGCCCCGGAGCCCAGAGCGGTCAAGATCGCCGGGCTGGCGCTCGGACTCACCGAGCCCGAACGAAAGACCGTCGCTCTGGCGGCCGAGGACCTGGAGCCGCTCGTCGGCGTCTACGAGGCCCCGGCCGAGGGAGATCGCTACATCACCCGGGAGGGGACAAAGCTCTATTCCCAGAGGAGCGGAAGCGGCAAGAACGAGCTTCTCGCGGCCTCGGCCGTCGAGTTCTTCTTTCCCGACAATCCTTCCCGGATCACGTTCGTCAAGGACGCGGCCGGGACGGTGACCGGCCTTCGGGTCAAGTCCCGCTACGGCCCGGCTCTGGTCTACGCCAGGACCGACAGGCCGTTCCCCTCGCCCAAGAAGGAAATCGTCCTCGATCCGAACATCTACGACGCCTACGTCGGCGACTACGAGCTTGCGCCCGGCTTCATCATCACCATCGTCCGGCGGGATTCGAAGCTCATCGCCCAGGCCACCGGCCAGCCGGAGCTCGAGCTCTTTCCCGAATCCGAGACGAAATTCTTCCCCACGGTCGTCGAAGCCCAGATTGAATTCGTCAAGGACGCCTCGGGCAAGGTCACGGGGCTCGTCTTGACCCAAGGCGGCCAGGTCATGCCCGCCAAGAAGATCAAGTAGGGAAAACGGGGTCGCGGCTACATTTTAATCATAGACCTCCCGGAAGACGGGGCCGGGAAGACGGGACCGCATCTCCACTTTCCACTTTTTCGCTGAGGCGTGACCACTTGCTTTGCTTTTGTCCTACAGCTAAGGGGGGCGCGCGTTTTTCCTCTAGCGCTCTATCGTTCCAAGGCTATGAAGAAAAGTGGAAAGTGGAGATGCGGCCCCGTCTTAAATTAATACGCGGCCTTGTCAAGCCCGGAGGCGGGCTGCTTCGGCGGCCGGATTGACTTCGCTCAAGCTCAGAATTACGATATTTCAATAAGGTTGGAGACAGCTCTCGACGCATGGCCGGCCGAGACGAAGGGGAAATGTTCATGAAAAGCAAAACCGGGACATTGGCTGTTCTCCTGTTCCTGCTCCAGGGATTCGGCGCGCCTCAGGACAAGAGCGAGGGGCGTCTCGGCATGTTCGAAGCCGTATGGAATAAAGTGAACGAAACGTTCTTCGATCCGGCCTTCAAGGGCCTGGATTGGGGAGCGGCCCGCGACCGGTACCGGCCGCTCGTCGCCGCGGCGGAGAGCGACGAGGAGTTCTATTCTCTCGTCAACAACATGCTCTGGGAACTGAAAGCGTCCCATAACGCCCTTGTTCCTCCGGGATACATGGCCTCCGTGGAGCCCGCCGTGTTCGCCGAAGGCGGGATCGGGGTTCAGGTGAGGATGCTCGACAACCGGGCGGTGATCACCTCCGTCGATCCCGGATCGCCCGGCCAGAAGGCCGGACTGCGCCCCGGATATGTCCTTCAGGCTATAGACGGCGTTCCCGTCGACGAGATGGCAAAGCAGATCAGACGGAACATGCCGCCCGACAACGAGCGCGGCCGGCTGGCGCAGGCCACAAAAAGCATCCTGAGCCGGATCTGCGGCGCCGCGGAAACAGAGGTCTTCCTGGCCTGCCTCGACGAATCCGGGGAAGGAAAGGAGGCACGCGTCGTCCGGGCGAAACGGAGGGGAGTGGCTGTCGGGCCGCGGGGCGCGGGGTTCTATATGGCCATAGAGTTTGAGGCCAAGCGGCTGGCCGAGGACATCGGATACATACGCCTGAACACCCTTCAACCCCAGTTTGCGCCCATGATCTCCGCGGCGATCAAATCCCTGGGCGATATCTCGGGAGTCATCATCGACCTCCGGGGAAATTCCGGCGGAGAAATTGAAGCGCTGCCCGAATTGTTTCTAAAGGAGAAAGCGCTTCTGTTTCTCAGGAAAACCAGGGAGGGCGAGACGAGCGTCTTTTCCGCTCCCGCGCCGGACGCATATCAAGGCCCTCTGGCGGTGCTCATCGACGTGACCAGCGGCTCGGCCAGTGAAGTTTTCGCCGCCTGCCTGCAGGCGCTGGGGAGGGCCGCCGTCGTCGGCGAGCGCAGCCCGGGATCGGCCCTGGAATCGGACGTGATGATATTCCCGAACGGAGCGGTTTTTCTCTATCCCGTCGCCGAGATCAAAATTCCGGACGGCGCCGTTCTCGAGGGGCGCGGCGTCGTCCCGGACATCGAAGCGCGGCTGACGCGCGAATCGCTATTGAAGGGCGTCGACTCCCAACTTGACGCCGCCATCCGGCACGTGAAAAAAGCGAATTGACTGAATAATCGGGAATTCCCATTCTTTCAATTGACTCAATCGAGAAATCAGCCGGGCTTCAAGCGTCTCCTGATTCAGAGCGCCGGACTGCCGACCGATAGAAAAGCTCCGAAAGGGCAAGGAAAATTGACATGGACCGGCCTGATTGTTATAAGGACTTCACAGAAAAGCTCCCAAAGAAAAGGAGAATTTCATGGAAAACGGAAGAAGTGCTTCAAAGGGAAGAACGGCACAAAAATGGGCATCGGTTTGCCTTGCCGCCCTGGCGATCGTCGCCGGCTGTTTCTCTCAACAGTCCGGCGATCCCGTCGAGAAACGGATTCAAAGCGTCGAGGAAGGACTCACGGAGTTCTCTTCGCCGGCGATGTTGACCCGGAGCGGTCGAGACGAACCCCAAAAAACATGGTCACTCGCCGAGCGCCAGGCGCACTACAAAGTGCCGGCGGTCAGCCTGGCCGTCATCCGGGACGGGAAGATCGATTGGGCCAAGGCCTACGGCGTGTTGAAAGCCGGAAGCGCCGAGCCGGCGGACACGGACACCTATTTCCAGGCCGCATCCTCGACCAAGCTCCTCACCGCGGCCATCGTGTTGCGATGCGCCGAGAAGGGCCTGCTCGACCTCGACAGAGACGTGAACGATTACCTGAAATCATGGAAGATTCCGGAGAGCGACCACACACGGGAAAAGAAGGTGACGCTCAAATTGCTGCTCACCCATCAGGCCGGCGTCAACCGACCGCCGAACGGCTTTTCCTGGGAGGATGGGAAAACACCGACCCTCCAACAGGTTCTCAAGGGGGAGCCCCCCGCCGAAAACGAACCGGCCGAGGTCGTATTTCCTCCCGGCTCCAAATGGGAGTATTCGAACATGGGGTACGTGATCATCCAGCAGGTCCTGGAAGACGTTCTGGGCAAGCCCTTTGCCCTGATCGCCGATGAAGAGGTTTTCCAACCCCTGGGGATGACCCGCAGCACCCTGATCCACCCCCTGCCGGAGGATCGCCGGGCCGCCGAGGCCGTGCCTCACGACGAGGAGGGAAAGGCCCACAAACCTGTGATGGTGCCGGGGGCC
>Ga0068714_10001450_pt1 | contig 34645 bp, 40 predicted proteins | sample MTBNYHSulfiMetaG_FD_62988 | JGI IMG/M metagenome (GOLD analysis project Ga0068714, IMG submission 62988) | Enrichment culture microbial communities from rom New York Harbor, USA that are MTBE-degrading - MTBE-NYH (New York Harbor Sulfidogenic)... | ecosystem: Environmental > Aquatic > Marine >...
TCAATACCATTAGTCTCTTCTGTTCCTTCTTGTTCAATGTCACCATTCCTTCCATGGTGACATTTTCCCTGAACAATTAAGTGGTGACAAAATTGTAGAACATTAACAATGCTGAGCTTGATGTTATACGTCGAAATCAATTAGTATTAAAATAGAGAGTATGGAACATGTATCTTTTCTGGCTGCATTCGGTGCCGGTCTTCTATCTTTCCTGTCCCCCTGCGTACTGCCTCTGGTACCGGTATACCTGGCGAGTCTGGCCGGCCCGGAAATATTTGAGACTGGAGCCAGGAAATTTCGCCTTTCTATCTTCCTGCATTCCCTTAGTTTCGTAATTGGTTTCTCCGTTGTCCTCAGTCTCCTGGGAGCAGTAGCCGGTCTGGCTGGGTTTGCCATCGGGGCGCATTCGACGGTGATTCGTCAGGTAGTGGGCAGTTTGTTAATAGTTTTCGGGCTATTCCTGCTGGCTGCCCTCAAGATACCCTGGTTGAACTATGAGAAGCGTCTGACACCATCCCTGGGTAATACTACGGGCTATCTGCGCTCTCTTCTGACCGGGGGCATATTTTCTCTGGCCTGGACACCGTGTATCGGGCCGGTGCTGGGAGGCATCCTGACGCTGGCCCTGGAATCGGCTACAGCCTGGCAGGGAGCCTCCCTGATGGCCATCTATTCACTGGGGCTGGGGCTTCCCTTTCTGGTGGTGGGACTGGCCTTTGATGCTATCAGCCCATTATTAAAGCGCATCTCCCGTTACTCTGCCTGGATTTACATTGTCAGTGGTGCTTTGCTGATAGCGATGGGCATTCTTGTCCTGACCAACAAAGTAGTTTGGTTTCAGATAGCAGTTTAGGATACAATAGAAATGGATAGTTTTGATTTATGTGTAAGCTGACCAGAGCGATACTGCTAATAATAGTGGTTCTGGTGCTGTTGCTGCCCGGTTGTTCCGCTAATCCCGGGACATCAGAAACTCAGACGCCGTCGGTGGCGCAGGTGGGAGCACCAGCCCCTGACTTTCAGTTGCAGGACTTGAACGGTAAGACAGTGTCCTTAAGCAGCCTGAGGGGTAGCCCCGTGATGCTCAACTTCTGGGCAACCTGGTGTCCACCCTGCCGTGAAGAAATGCCCTTTATCCAGCAAATATACGAAGAGTGGTCTGACAGGGGGCTTGTGCTGCTGGCCGTTGACATGGGTGAAAGTCCGGCCAGGGTGGAGAGTTTTCTGCAAAGTTATAATCTTTCCCTGCCCGTACTAATGGATATCAGGCAGGATGTAGCCGGCCAGTACGGCATAATGGGTATCCCGACCACCTTCTTCATCGACAAGGATGGCATACTTCAAAACAGGAAGGTCGGGGCTTTCTTGAGCAAGGAGCAGATTGAGGGATATCTCAGAGAGATTATGCCATAATTGTTCCAGTGTGGTCTTTTTGAATCTGACGAACTGTGAATCCAGATAGGGGGTTAGAGATGAGTGATATCCTAGATGAAGCCTATGGTATCGCCCAGTGCAAGGACTGTCCGTGGTATAAAACGTGTGTTGTGCCCATGAGATTTACGGCGGAAGATATCCGTCGGCAGCTGGAATCGCAAACATCCGGTATGGGTACTTCAATGCAGGCTGACCTGAGTATGCAAAACTTCTTGTCCAGTATGGCTACCGCCGCGCAGAACTCGATGCTGGAGGGTTGCCCGGTCTTCATTGACCGCTTGCGCAAGAACCCGGAACTTGCTCAGCGTATCAAGGAGATGATGAGAAACTGGAGCAAGGAGGAGTAGTCTGACCTTTACAACCTCTGTTACCTTGTGATAAATTATAAACGCTAAAATCCTGCTTTACAGTTCGACTAACACTGATGGGCAGGATTACTTATGTGGAGGTTGAGAAACGATGACGGAACAAAAAGAGAGAAAGCCAGTATTCAAGACAACGGTCGATGGCATCGAGGTCAAAAGTGTCTATGCCCACGCTGATCTGGCAGGATTTGAGCCAGATACCAGTTTACCAGCGGAGTTTCCTTTTACCAGAAATATAATGCCCGCAGGTTACCGCAGCAGGCTATGGACGATGCGTCAGTATGCCGGGTTCGCCACTGTTGAGGAAACGAATAAGCGATACAAGTATCTGTATCAGCAGGGGCAAACCGGTTTCAGTGTCGCCTTCCATTTGCCTACCCAGACGGGATATGACTCAGACCATCCCCTGGCTTCTGGTGAGGTGGGCCGTGTTGGTGTGGCTATTGATTCCCTGCAAGACATGGAGGAACTCTGGGAAGGTATCCCGCTGGCTGAGGTGAGCACTTCAATGACCATCAACGCTACGGCCCCGGTTATCACAGCGATGTACGTTGCTGCCGCCGAGAAACAGGGTGCCAAGAGGGCTGAGCTTAACGGGACGGTTCAAAATGACCTGCTGAAAGAGTATATCGCCAGGAACACCTATATTTTTGGGCCGGAGCCTTCCATGAGGTTGACTACAGACCTCTGTTCCTTCTGTGCCAAGGAAATGCCGAAATGGAACTCCATAAGCATTAGTGGCTATCATATGCGGGAAGCCGGAGCGACGGCCATTCAGGAGGCTGCCTTCACTCTGGCCAACGGTATTGCCTACGTGCAGGCGATGATAGACCGGGGAATGCCTGTTGATTCCTTTGCTCCGAGGTTCTCTTTCTTCTTTGCTTCCTATAACAATCTGATTGAAGAGGTGGCCAAATTCAGGGCAGCACGCCGTGCCTGGGCCAAGATAATGAAGGACAGGTTCGGCACTCAGAATGCCAGGTCACAGTCGCTGAGATACCATGTGCAGACCGACGGGTTTACCCTGACTGAGCAGCAGCCGCTGAATAATATCGTCAGGGTGACGATACAGGCACTGGCGGCGGTGCTGGGTGGTTGTCAATCACTGCATACCTGCTCCTATGACGAGGCGTTAGCCATACCCAGTGAGGAATCGGTGCAATTATCCCTGAGAACACAGCAAATTATTGCCCATGAGAGCGGCGTGGCCGACCTTGTTGACCCTCTTGGCGGCTCCTACTATCTCGAGTGGTTGACCAATAAGATTGAAGAGGGGATATTTGACTATATTGCCAAGATTGATGAGATAGGCGGTGCCCCGCAGGCAATACAGAAGGGATACATTCAGCGTGAAATCAGGGGTGCGGCTTATAACTATCAGAAGGCAGTGGATGCCGGCGAGCATGTGGTGGTGGGCCTCAACAAGTTTACCACCGAAGAAGAACCTGAACTGGAACTCTTTGAGCTTGACGAGGCGGTGGAGAAAAAACAGGTCGCCAGGCTGCAGAAGCTGAGGAGTGAACGGGACAATGAGAAGGTGAAGAAGGTTCTGGATGAGGTGCGCAACGTAGCTAAGAGTGATGAGAATATTATGCCAGTATTGATTGAAGCCGTGAATGCCTACGCCACGGTTGGTGAAATCTCGGATGCCATGCGGGATGTCTTTGGCGAATATCGCGAGCCAGTAGTAGTCTAATCCGATTTTATGTTTGGAGGAAACTTAGATGCCGACTAAGAAAATAAGAGTGGTCATTGGTAAGCCTGGCCTTGATGGACATGATCGGGGGGCGAATGTGATTGCCCAGGGGCTGAGGGATGCCGGGATGGAAGTGATTTATCTTGGGTTAAGGATAACACCGGAGCAGATTGCAGAAGCGGCCATACAGGAAGATGCGGATGTGGTCGGCCTGAGCTGTCTGTCAGGTGCTCACATGTCTTTATTCCCTAAAACAGTGAGCCTGGTCAGGGGGAAAACTGATAAGGATGTTCTCTTCATCGGCGGTGGAATCATACCCAGGAAAGATGTTTCTAAACTTCAAGAGGCTGGCTTTGCCGGGACATTTGGTCCGGGTACGCCTATCGCTGAAATTGCCGATTTTATCAAAAAGAAATTTGAATAGGAGTGATTACTAATGAAGATAACCAAGGTTAATCACATCGGGATTGCTGTCAATAGTCTGGATGAAGCACTGAAGTTATACACTGAGGTGCTGGGGCTGAAGCTCAAGGATATCGAGGTCATCACGGAACAGAAAGTAAGAACGGCCATTATTCCAGTGGGCGAGACTATGATCGAGTTGCTGGAATCGACCGACCCTGAGGGGACTATTGCCAAGCATATTGAAAGAAGGGGTGAGGGGCTGCACCATCTGGCTTTTGAGGTCACTAATATCAATGAAGCTCTCAATGAACTGAAAAGCAAGGGAATCGTTCTCATTGATGAGAAGCCGAGGAAGGGTGTGGAGAATACCAATATCTCCTTCCTGCATCCCAAGGGAACCAAGGTATTAATGGAAATAGTTGAGCCGGAGGGATAGCCAGATGGCAGACGAGGAAAAGAAAATCAAAGACGCGTTACTGTCAGCGCTGGAGGATCGAAGGGCAAAGATAAGGGAGATGGGTGGCGCTGAGCGGGTGGAATCGCAGAAAAAGAGGGGCAAGCTAAGCGCACGCGAGCGGATTGATGCCCTGTTAGATGAAGGGACCTTCCGTGAAATTGGCATGTTCTCCGAGAGCCGTGGTGCCACGGCCAATGTTCCCGCTGACGCCGTAATTACTGGCTCTGGAAAGATTGATGGACGGAAGGTATATATCTTTTCTCAGGACTTTACCACTACAGGGGGCACCTTATCAGAGATACATGCCAAAAAGATTTGCCGTGTACTGGATAGTGCCCTGAGGGACGGTTGCCCCGTTGTCGGTTTCAATGACTCTGGCGGGGCGAGAATACAGGATGGCGTTGAATCTCTATCGGGCTATGGCCAGATTTTCTATCGCAATGTTTTGGCTTCAGGGGTAATTCCTCAGATATGTGCCATCCTGGGGCCAAACGCAGGAGGTGCGGTATACTCTCCGGCGTTGATGGATTTCATTTTCATGGTCAAGGGTATTAGCCATGCCTTTATTACCGGGCCGAGGGTGGTCAAGACAGCCATGAGCCAGGATGTAACCGAAGAAGAGCTTGGTGGTGCCGTCGTTGTCCAGAGAAAAGCAGGGGTTTCCTGTCGCTCTGAAGAGAATGAGGAGGAATGCTTCCAGAATATCAGGGAACTGCTGAGCTATTTACCCTTGAGTAACCGGGAACAACCGCCGAGAGCAGACTGGGGAGATGCCCCTGACCGAAGGGATACCACTCTCTTTGATATTGTCCCATCGGCGCCGAATCGGCCTTACGATATGCGTAAAATAATCGAGAAGGTCTTTGACCAGAGGAAGGACGGCAAGAAAAATTACTTCGAGCTGTTCCCCTTGTTTGCCAATAATATTATCACCTGCTTTTCCAGACTGAATGGCAATTCGGTGGGGATAATTGCCAACCAGCCCATGTCAAAGGCAGGCTGCCTTGATATCGATGCCTGTGATAAGGCGTCCCGGTTTATCAGATTCTGCGATGCCTTTAATATTCCAATTGTTAACCTGGTTGATGTGCCGGGATATCTACCCGGGACGGAGCAGGAATGGGGTGGTATCATCAGGCACGGGGCCAAGATGCTCTATGCCTATTCTGAAGCCACGGTGCCAAAGCTGACGGTTACCATCAGGAAAGCCTATGGTGGTTCGTACCTGGGTATGTGTGCTAAAGACCTCGGTGCCGACTATGTCTTTTGCTGGCCGACCACTGAGTTAGCGGTGATGGGTGCCGAAGGTGCGGCTCCAATAATATTCCGGCGGGAACTGGAAGCCGCCGAGGACCGGGACAAGATGCTGCAGGAAAAAATCAAGGAATACCGGGAGAAATTCGCCAACCCGTACCAGGCAGCAGCCCATCTCCATATCGATGATGTCATTGACCCGGCGGATACCAGGCCAAGGCTAATCGATGCTCTGGAAATGGCCAGTGGTAAAGCGGTAGATACACCCAAAAAGAAACACGGGATTATACCCACTTAAGGTCTATTGTTTTAATTCTATCTAACGAGGCTTTGGGTCGCTCTATTTTTCCGGGATGAGCGTTGCTATACATATTGTCAGGTGAAGACGATTTTTCCCTTACTCGATTTTTGGGGGAGATAAAGGGGGAAATCGGTGACCCGTCAGCATTAGGCGTTAGTACCACCACGCTTGATGGGCAGCAGGTTACCGTAGAGCAATTACGTCCTCTCTGCGAGACGGTGCCTTTCCTCACCGAAAAACGTCTGGTTATCATTAGAGGTCTGCTGACGCGCTTTGAGCCTAGAGACAGGTCTGGCCGTCGGACGAGAAAGGCGCGTAGCACGGCTGACCAGGAAGGCGATTATAAATCGTTAGGCGACTATATTACCAGGATACCAGACAGCACTATAATAATCTTAATAGACAGTAGAGTGGCCAGGAACAATCCTCTTTTTCAGAAACTGGCTGATAAAGCCGTGGTCAGGACCTTCCCCCTTCTGAAAGATGCTCAAATCCGCCAGTGGGTTCAGCAACGTGTCAGCGAGGAAGGCGGCAGTATCTCCCTTCAGGCGGTAAATCTGCTGACACAACTGGTCGGCAGTAATTTATGGGTAATGGCCAGCGAGGTTGAGAAACTGGTTCTGTTTACTTCGGGGCGTCGTATCGAGGAAGAGGATGTCAAAACACTGGTTGGCTATGCTCAACAGGCCAGTGTTTTTGCCATGATTGACGCCATTATTGAGTTCAAAGCCGAGGTTGCTGAGCAGCTCTTACAGCGGTTGCTGCAACAGGGTGCTCCTCCAGCTTTTCTTCTGGTCATGCTCTCAAGGCAGATTCAGATGATTGTGAGAGCTAAGGAGTTAAGTGTCCAGAGGAGGCCTAAAGCGGAGATTCAGCAAGTTCTGGGTTTGACCTCGGAGTATGTTTTGCGCAAGACTCTGGAACAGGCCAGCCGCTATTCCTTAGCCCGGCTCAGAGAGGTGTATCACCAGCTGCTGGGGGCTGACCTCTCGATTAAGACGGGGAGATATGGTGGCGAACTGGCGCTTAATATACTGGTCGCTGAGCTATGCCGAACCCGTGGAACCTATGTAACCTAGGCCGGGGTCACTAGCTTCATTGACAGCCATATCGGCTTACACTAAAATCGTAGGTAGTTTCTATTGGAGGACAGTTAGCAATAAGTGAATAGCGATGAAATTCGGTCAGCCTTCTTGATTTTCTTTGAGAGCAAAGGACATAAAGTCATTCCCAGTTCTTCCCTGATACCTCACGGTGACCCCACATTATTGCTTACCAGTGCTGGTATGGTGCAGATTAAGCCTTACTTTCTGGGTGAGGCTGTCCCGCCCGGTCCTCGTCTGGCATCGTGTCAGAAGTGCTTCCGTACCACGGATATTGAGTTGGTCGGGGATACCACCCATCTCACTTTCTTTGAGATGCTGGGTAACTTCAGTGTCGGTGATTACTTCAAGCCGGAGGCCATTAGCTGGGCGTGGGAGTTTGTTGTTCAGCATCTGGCGTTGCCTCCCGACCGTCTCTGGATAAGCGTTTTCCTCGACGATGACGAAGCTTTTCACCACTGGCGGCAGGTGGGTATACCCGAAGAGAGAATATTGAGGTTTGGTGAGGAGGACAATTTCTGGGGGCCGGCCGGTGATTCTGGCCCCTGCGGGCCGTGCAGTGAAATTTATTACGACTTTGGCGAGGACGTTGGCTGTAAACAGCCGTCCTGCGCTCCCGGCTGTGATTGCGGTCGTTTTTCTGAAATCTGGAACCTGGTCTTCACTCAATATAACCAGGATAAAGACGGACACCGTACTCCACTGCCGAAGCCTAACATCGATACTGGCATGGGCCTGGAGAGAACAGCCGCGGCCATGCAGGGCAAATTTTCTGTCTATGAAACCGACCTTTTCGTTCCTTTGCTGGAGCGGGTAGCCGGGCTGGCTGGTAGTAAGTATGGCGATGATGATGGTGCCGACAATGCCATGCGAGTAATAGCTGAGCATGGCCGTGGTATTGCCTTCCTTATCGCCGATGGGGTAATGCCCAGCAACGAGGGGCGGGGCTACGTGCTGCGCCGTTTGCTGCGGCGTGCCGCACTCTTTGGCCGGAGGCTAGGGCTGGAGGAACTGTTCCTGGCTGAGATAGCCAGAACTACCATTAAACAGATGAAGCACGTTTACCCGGAGATAGAGCAAAGACAGGGCTTTATTCTCAAGGTAATCGAGCAGGAAGAATCAAGATTCGATGAGACACTTAGTACCGGGCTAGAACTGTTAGACGGTATTATAGAGGAGGCTGCTAGCAGAAGGGACAATACAATCTTTGGCGAGGATACCTTCCGGTTATATGATACCTATGGCTTTCCGGTGGAGCTAACCGCAGAGGTTGCGGCTGCCCGTGGCTTCTCCGTAGACCTGGAAGGTTTTGAGAGGGAGATGGAGAAACAGCGGGAGAGGGGACGGAAGGTCTTCAAAGTTGACGTGGGCGGAGGCAAAGTAGAAATTAGTGGCGAACTTGACATAACTAAGACCACTTTTGTTGGCTATGGAAAACTCAAGGAGAAAACTACTATCCTTAGCCTGCTGGTTGATAATGATGCGGTGGGTGTGGTTGTCGAAGGGCAGGAGGCGAGCCTGATTTTAGAATCCACTCCTTTCTACGGGGAGATGGGAGGGCAGGTAGGGGATACCGGGGAAATACGGAGTTCTACAGGGTGTTTTGTAGTCTCCGGTACGGTCCGCGTACCCCCGGACATAATAGTCCATCAGGGCCGTGTTACCGAAGGCAGCCTGAGCGTGGGCGATGAGGTTGAGGCTGAGGTTGACCGGGAACGCCGGCTTGATATTGCCCGCAATCATACGGCCACCCACTTATTGCAGGCGGCCCTCCGTCAGGTACTGGGTGAGCATGTCCAGCAAAGGGGGTCGGTGGTGGCCCCGGAACGGTTTACCTTCGATTTCTCCCACCTGACCGCCATGACAGCGGAGGAAATACGGGAAGTGCAGCACATTGTCAACGAGAGAGTCCGTCAGAACCTGCCGGTATCTGACGAAGAGCTTTCCTATAGACAGGCAATTAATGAAGGGGCTATCGCGCTCTTCGATGAAAAATATGGCGACGTTGTTCGTACTCTCAAAATCGGCAGGCCACCCGTTAGCATGGAGTTATGCGGTGGCACTCACGTTAATAACACCGGCGAGATAGGCTTCTTCCGTGTTCTTGGTGAGCACAGTATCGGTGCCGGGTTGAGACGCATTGAAGCTGTGACCGGAAGGCAGGCTGAGTGGTATCTCGATAAGCTTTTTTCTCAATGGCAGGAGGCGGCGAGGATAGTAGGGGCTTCGTTAGAAAATGTTGTCGACAAGGTATCCAGTACCACCACGGCGCTGGATGTGGAGCAGCGCCGGGCTCAGGCGTTAGAGAGGGAACTGGCTAAAAAAGAGACCGACTCTCTGCTGGGTCAGGTGGAAGTAGTCAACGGAGTGAAGGTGTTATCGGCCAGGGTTTCTCCCAGGAAACCCGAGATTTTGCGGGAAATGGGCGATATACTGAAAGATAAACTGGGTAGTGGTATTATAGTTCTGGGTACAGTTTATGAGGAAAGGCCGGCTTTTGTAGCCATGGTAACTCCTGATTTAGTTGCCAGTGGCTATGATGCTGGCGAAATAGTAAAGCAGGTCGCCAGAGTAACCGGTGGTGGTGGAGGAGGTAAAGCAGCATTAGCCCAGGCTGGTGGCAAAGACAAGAGCAAATTGGACGAAGCCCTTCGGCTGGTAAAAAGCTTGCTATAAATAAACCCCTGAGAAGCTGTGTTTTCTGGTGGGAGGTTCTACCACGCGTAGCTTAGGACTTGATGTTGGTGATAAGAGAATAGGAATAGCTCTCAGCGACCCCGGTGGTATCCTGGCCAGCCCGCTGACTATCATCGAACGCAGGAACGAAAAGCAAGATATAGAGTCTATTGCAGACATCATCAGCCAGTATCAGGTCGAAAAGGTTGTCGTTGGTCTGCCACGTTCCCTGAATGGTAGCCTCGGTGAGCAAGCTGAGAAGGTCAGGTCTTTTATTCACGAATTTTGTGCTCAGACCGGAGCTACTGTAGAGTTCAGGGACGAGCGTTTGACGACAGTAGCCGCCCAGCGTTTGCTGCGAGCCGCTACGACCAAAAAATCGAAGAAAAAGGTCAGGGATGACGCTGCCGCCGCGGCTCTTATTTTACAGGGCTATCTCGATGAGGTACGTATGTGAGCAGAAGGTAGTTTGAGAAGGAGCAGGTTAAGATGAGCGTAGATGTGAAAAACGTTGCGGAACATATCTTTGATAAGAAGTTTTTAGAAAGTCCAAAGCAATATCTTATCCAGAGCTTGCTGGCGGTGGTAGCATTAGCTATAATCCTGTACTTTGTGGAAGTCTTAACTCACGCTGCTATTGTGGCGGCTCTGGGTGCCAGCGTTTTTATCGTTTTTGCTATGCCAAATACCATTGCTGCGGACAAGAGAAGAATAATCGGTGGGCATGTAACCGGAGTAGTCTGTGGTTTAATCTGCTACTATGCTTTCTTTACCGGCCCTCTGGCCGAATTATGTAAGAATATAGAATTTATCCGCTGGGTTGCGGTGGCCCTCTCCGTGGGATTGTCTATTCTGCTGATGGTGGCTCTCAACTTTGAACACCCACCAGCCGCAGGTACGGCACTTGGTATTGCCACCCATGAATGGTCGTGGCAGACGGTTGTTTTTATCGTCGTGTTTGCTGTGTGCCTGGCGGTTATTAAGTGGTTGCTAAGGCGATACCTGAAGGACTTATATACATAGAAATTAATCCGGGTTTCTGGAGGACCAGGCGATTATTACCAGAATTGTGAACTACCTTGAGGTCTTGAAGCCTCGTGCCAGTATTCTGTTAACCTTCATCGGTGTTTGCGCCGCTATTATTGCTGGCGAGGGACATCCACCGTTGGGCCGGCTTTTACTGGCTCTGGTAACTATTTTGATAGGCAGCGCCGGAACTAACGGGTTAACTAATTATCTGGACTGTGGTATTGATGCTGCCATGCGGCGTACCAATCACAGGGCGTTACCGTCAAAGCGCATTTATCCCCCGGAGAAGGTCCTGCCGTTAAATATCGGCCTGGTTATTATTGGTCTGGTGCTGGCTTGGTTCCTGCATCCCCTCTGTTTCATAGCTGGCCTGGTTGGCACTATCGCGGCTGTAGTGTGGCGGAAGAGGGCTATATGTGTTTTCCCCCAGGGGATGATTGCCAGTTGTGCTCCGGTGCTTATCGGCTGGTTTGCCATCAACCCATCCTTTAGCTGGGAGTTAGTGTTGCTTTGTATTCTTATCGCCTTCTGGTTGCCCCTGCATGTCTGGAGTGTCATGATTGCCCACCGGGAAGATTATATCAATGCCGGGCTAACCTTCTTCCCGATGAGCCGGGAGACAGGAGAAGCCGTAAATGTGCTGCTGGTATTTAGCCTGGTGCTTGGTGTGGCGGCTATTACTCTTTATTTTATTGGTGGCTTCGCCTTGCTCTACTTAATAGTGGCCAGTCTGCTAACTATCCTGATGATTTATGCTACGTCACGACTGGTGATTTCCAGTGCCTCTCAAGATGCCTGGAGATTATACCGTCTGTCAGCTTTCCCCTATCTGGGTCTGATATTTCTGACCATGTGTCTGGATATCTGGCTGCTGTAGGTTCTGATTATTGATTCTTTAATTAAGAGTATTTATCGGGGCTAATGAGTAATCTTAATACCTTCCATCTGTTAAGGGCCTGCCCTAAGAGCAAGGCTCGTGCTGGCGAGTTGCTGACCTCTCACGGTATGGTGCCGACACCAGTTTTCCTGCCGGTGGCAAGCCAGGCTACGGTCAAGACGCTGACCCCTGAAGAAATTAAAAGTATCGGGATGAAGATGGTGCTGGCCAATACTTACCATCTTTATCTCAGGCCGGGCATTGATGTCATTGAAAAGATGGGCGGTTTGCATGAATTTATGGGCTGGGACGGGGCTATTCTTACCGATAGCGGGGGATACCAGATATTTAGCCTGGCGGCACTGCGCCAGGTCAGCAATGAGGGGGTCGTCTTCCGTTCCCATATTGATGGCAGTCAGCATCTGCTCACCCCTGAGCTGGCTATCCAGTTTCAGGAAGCTCTTGGCGCTGATATTATTATGGTCCTGGACGAGTGTCCGGCACATGATGTCAGTCAGGAAAGGGCACAGGTGGCGTTGAGGCGGACACACGATTGGGCTGAGAGGTGTCTTAAAGTCCATAGACGAAAAGGCCAGGCACTCTATGCCATAGTCCAGGGGGGTATCTTTCCGGAACTCAGGCAGCAGTCGGCGAAATATCTTACCGCGCTGGATTTCCCCGGTTATGCTGTTGGTGGCTTGAGCTTGGGAGAACCGAAAAAACTAACCCTGGCCATGATTGAAGAAACCGTGGCTTTATTGCCGGAACATAAGCCTCGTTACCTGATGGGTGTGGGCTCTCCCGAGGATATTGTGGCTGGTGTTGCCAGAGGAATTGACATCTTTGACAGTGCTCTGCCTACTCGTGTAGCCCGTAATGGCGCTCTTTTCACCCGCCTGGGGCGGGTCAATATTGGCAATGCCGCCTTTGCCCGGATGGAAGGACCGGTTGAGCCTGGCTGTGGCTGCTATACCTGCCGTACCTTTTCCGTGGCTTATCTTCATCATCTCTTTGACCGTCAGGAGCTGCTGGCCTACAGGTTGGCTACCATCCATAACCTGACCTTTATTAATAACCTTATGCAGGAGATAAGGGACACCGTCCTGGATGGCACATTTAGTGCTTTTCAAGAGCATTTCCTGTCGAAATACCAGCCTACGGATGAACAGGTAAGGCTTGACCAGAAGCAAAAGTGGCTGAAATCAAAAGACCTGAGCTAGCGGCTCAGGTCTTTTGGGTCGTTCTCGGAATATTCTAGATCAGGCTGTGAAGGCGCTGCACAATAGTTTTGGCTTCAGTAATGATACCGTCAATAAGTTCCTTTACGGTAGGGATATTGTGTATCAGCCCCAGCACCTGCCCGGCGGTGACAACAGCGGTGCTATAATCACCGCTCTGGTAAGCATTGCTCACTTTCTCACCGCTTATCATGGTCAGTATCTCTTCCAGCTTGGCCCCCCGGTTTTCCATCTCGAGTATCTTCTCGGTGTAGGGTGTCCTCACGGCCCTGGTCATGTTATTTATTGAGCGTTGAATCGTCATGGTATCCCTTTCCGTGAGTTGCACAAACCACTCCTTGAGTTTGGGGTTGGCGGCACACTCTTTAGTAGCCACAAAGCGGGTACCCATCATAACGCCTTCTGCACCCATGGCCAGGGCGACAACAAAGCCCCTGGCGTCAGCCACGCCTCCGGCCATGACCACTGGAATCTTTACCTCGTCAACGCAGGCGGGAATGAGAGCGGTAGCGGCCACGTCATCCGGTAGCGGATGGCCGGCCGCCTCAAAGCTAACCACGTCTACAATGTCCACGCCCATTCGCTCGGCTGTTTTGGCGTGTCGGGCAGCGCCGACTTTGTGCATCCACTTTATCCCGGAGTCCTTAATCATTTTAACGTACGGCTCCAGTCTACCGGCGGCGGTTTCAACGACACTTGCCCCTCCCTCGATAGTAGCCTCGATATAGTCCTCATACCTCACCGGGCGTATGGTGGGTAACAGGGCGACATTGACACCAAATGGCTTATCGGTCAGGTTCTTCGTCTTCTTTATCTCTTCCTTGAGCCTTTCCGGGGTCTCATAGCTGAGCGAGGCAATGAGGCCAAGTCCGCCGGCGTTGGAAACTGCCGATACCAGCTCTGCTCCGGATAAACCTCCACCCAGAGCCCCCTGAATTATAGGGTATTCTATACCAAGTAATTCGGTGAGCCTGTTCTTAAACATTTTCTTTCGCTCTCCTTTAGTAGAAGTAGGGATTACCTGTTTAAGCCTCCCGCTGACATTGTGTCATGCAATGAAACCTTAGCGGCCTGGCTTATCACCTTGGTCGTATTAATGCACGTTCGAAATCTCCTCAGTTATTACAACTAGGAGCCAATTTTCGTCTGCATTTTTTTGATTATCTCTTCAGCTTCGGCGACGGTGCGCTCAATCACTTCAGCGACGGTAGGAATATCGTGTATCATGCCGACAGTCTGCCCCATCATTAAAAGCCCGTTTTCTACATCACCATCTATCGTGGCTTTGCTGAACAGCCTGCCGCCGACGGCAAAGCGCATGGCTGAGCCTAACCCTCTCTGTCCGCTGCCGATACCTATCGGCTGGCGTCTGAGATTGTTAGCCGTACGAATGACGTCGCCCCAGGAAAGTTTCAGTTCTCTTTTCATGTACATGGAGGCTGACATTGCATCCATTACTGGTAAACTGCGCTTCTCCAGCATTTCGTCAGCGGCTTTATTCTTCAGTACCCGGCAGTTTATTCCGTCGAAGGCAGGGTCGATAACAGTGTCTTCTTCGCTGGACTTAACCCAGGTTTCTCTTAGCTTGTCGGCAACCTCTGAATCCTGAGTGGCGGCTAACCTGGTGCCCATGGTAATACCTTCAGCGCCCAGGGCTAAGGCGGCGGCCAGGCCTTTACCGTCAGCATAACCACCCGCACCAATACAGGGGATTTTCACGGCGCTGGTGACGGCTGGTACCAGTACTATAGCACCGACATTGCCTGAGTGGGCTGCTGCCTCATAGCCTGTAATATTGAGCATGTCAGCACCGAGTTGCTCCGAACGTATTGCGTGTCTCGACATAGCTATCGTCCCGATAATCTTACCGCCATAACCGTGGACTGCCTCTACCAGCGCGGTAATTTCAGGGGGTCTACCCAGGGCATAATTTACCACAGGAACCTTTTCCTCAATGACTGCCTGTACAATAGGCAGGCTTCCCATACCCAGGGTCACATTCACTCCGAAAGGCTTATCGGTAGTCTCTCTAATCTTCTTGAAAGCATTTCTGAGCGAATCCGGATTGTACTGCTGAGCGCTCAAGATGCCGAGACCGCCGGCATTGCAGACGGCGGCTACCAGCTTGGGTGTGGTCAGCCAGTTCATTCCTGCCAGCATGATGGGGTGTTTTATCCCGAATAGTTCCGTCATCCGTGTTTTCATTCATTACCTCCTTTATGTGTTTTAGCTTTTATATTTTACTGGCTAATCAGTATTGCTTACTTTTTCGCTGCGCCTTGTGCCTTGGCGGCTCCCATCGCCAGTGCTTCCTCAGCTTCTTTTACAATTCTCTCGATGACTTCAGCAACAGTGGGCAGGTCGTTCATGCCACCCTGTGCCTGCCCGGAGAATATGAAGCCAACATCGGTGTCACCGTCGTATATCGCTCTCTGCTGGCCAACAGAGCCGCCGGCAAAACGGAGTTGCTGGAATACGTTGCGGCCACCTTCGCCCTTTCTCATCGTAATCGCGCTGCTAATGAGGTCTCCCCATGACATCTTGAGCAACTTTCTTACCTGCATGGCCGCGGCTATGCCTCCAAACAGGGGGATGCCTTTCTTGTTCATCATATCTTCAGCACCTTTGGCCTTGAGTACCCTGCCGGGCATGCCGTCAAAGCGGTCACTGTATAGCGTATCCTCGGCACCACCCTTAAGCATGAGCTCTTTAGCCTTTTGATGGACGATGCTTTCTTTGGTCAGGGTAAACCTGGTACCCATGGATATGGCATCAGCCCCCAGCACTATAGCTGCGGCCAGTCCTCGGCCATCAAAGAAGCCACCAGCAGCCAGCAGGGGAAGCTTTACGGCGCTGGCGACCAGAGGTATCAGCACCATCGTGGTGGTATCGGCGCCATGGGCCGCAGCTTCGTGGCCGGTAACAGAGAGAACATCGCAGCCCAGTTGCTCGGCTCGAACGGCGTGTCTTACCATGGCTATTGTCCCGATGACCTTGCCTCCATATTCATGGACCTGGTCAATAAACCAGGGCCTACCTAAGGCATAATTTACGATGGGGACCTTTTCTTCGATAATCACATCGATATTGGCCTTGGATATGGGAGAGCTTAGGGGCTGGTTTACCCCGAAGGGCTTGTCAGTGAGCTCTCTAATCTGTTTAATCTGCTTCCTGGTTTCGTCGGGGCTGAGTGGGCCGGTAGCCAGGATGCCAAGTCCACCGGCGTTGGAGACGGCGGACACTATCTTGGGTTCGGTAATCCAGCTCATGCCGGCGAGCATTATGGGGTGCTTTATTCCGAATAGCTCAGTAATCCTTGTTTTCATTGACAACCTCCTTCTCAATCATTAAATATTTGCCTGGAATATTCCTGCTTTCGCCTTCAAAATCTCACTAGTTCCCGAGCCCTGTATTCTGCAGACGCTGCATGATAACCTTAGCCTCACTGATGATGCCGTCAATAAGCTCTTTGACGCTGGGTACATTATGAATTAGCCCCACAATTTGCCCGGCACTTATTGTTGAATCGCTGATATCTCCAGTAACATAGGCACCCTGTCTGTTCTGTCCGCTAATCAGGGGTGCCAGTTCTTCGAGGGTAGCTCCTTTCTCTTCCATGTCCAGTATCTTCTGAGTGAAGTCTGTCCTGACCACTCTTGAAGGGTTACTTAACGAGCGCTGAATGAGCACCGTGTCTGTTTCAGCAAGCTCGGTCATCCACTCCTTAATCTTCGGATGTACCGGACATTCCTTACTGGCTAAGAATCGGGTGCCCATAAGCACACCCTCAGCACCCAGGGCCAGAGCGGCTACAAGCCCCCGGGCATCAGCGATGCCTCCGGCGGCGATGACCGGCACCTTAACTGAGTCAGCAGCTATCGGGATGCGGACCAGGGAGGTTACGTCTTCCATGCCTGGTACTCCAGCTGCCTCATAGCCGAGGATGGTTACCGCATCCGCGCCTACCCGTTCTGCTGTCTTGATATCCCGTATTCTGGCGGCGCGGTGCACTACCTTTGCCCCGGCGTCCTTAAGTAGCTTCATATAGGGCTCCGGGCTGCGCCCCGAAGTTTCGATGATTTTAATCCCTTCCTCGATGGCAGCCGCAAAATACTCTTCGTAGTTCACCGGGTGCAAGGTGGGCAACAGGGTTACATTTACGGCAAAGGGCTTGTCGGTCAGACTCTTCGTTTTCTTAATCTCTTCCCGCAGCGCTTGCGGTGTGGGATGGGTAACGGAAACGAGGATACCCAGGCCCCCAGCATTAGAAACGGCTGAGACAAGCTCAGCCCCTGAGATATATGCCATTGGTCCGGCAATTATTGGGTACTCGATGCCGAACATTTCGGTAACTCTGGTCTTAAGCATGGCTTTCGTCTCTGTCTAATCGTTTCATGGTGCGGCAATATTTTGCGAAGTTGGCTTGGTTAATATTAGACGTCATCCCTCTTTTTGTCAAGTTGGCAATCTCTACATCGGAGGTTGTTTCTAGCGGAGAGACAGCCCTTTTACCCTCCTAGGTTTCGCCAGAGTTGCCGGCATCAGGGTCGACCCTCACCCCTCGGCTGGTTATCCAGGCGAGACCGTCTTCGATATCCTTTTCCGCCCCCTCTATCTCAAGTACTACCCAGCCCCTGGTCTCAGTTATATCGGCAAGACGGATGTTGGTTACTACCTTGAATTGCTGACTGAGGTTGTAGATGACAGGTTCCTTGATTGGCTCCTCAGCAAAGGTAAGCCTGACTCGTCTTTTAGCCATCCTATCTATCCCCCACCAACGATGTACATTATGAGGAGCTTGTCGCCGTCTTTTACTGGCTTGGCCAGCTCGTTCGGGTAAGCATCCTCTCCGTTAAGATAGATGCCAACATAACCGTGCAATTTGCCACTCCTGGTAAACAGCATCTTTTTCATGTCGGCAAATTGCTTCACCAATTCGTTAAGGCACTCGCCGATGGTACTTCCATTTATTTCGGCAACCTCCGTGTCATTGGCAAAAGGCTGCAGATAGGATGGAATTTCAAGCTTTATACTCATTTTCCATCCCCTCTTTCCGGGTTGCCACAATGCTCACAGTATTCATCTTTCCTGACGATAAGCTCGGTAAATTTCATGTTCAGCCCGTCATAAACCAGTAGCCGGTTCGTCAATAAATGCCCAGTTCCCACGATATACTTTATCACTTCTGTTGCCTGGATACAGCCGATGATGGCCGGGGTGACTCCGATCACCGGGAATTTTTCCTGAGGAATAAGCCCGCGGTAAACACATCTCAGGCAGGCTGTTTGCCGTGGTATGATTGTCATCACTCTTCCTTCGAAACCATAGACTGCGCCGTGCACAAATGGTATGCGGTTATCAATAGCTGCCTTATTCAGCAGGTATCTGGTGGGCAAATTGTCCATGGCATCTAATATTATATCAAAACCAGCGACAAGCTGTGAGACATTAGCTTCACTTATTGTTTCATCCACAGTCTCCAGTGAGACCTCGTGGTTTAACTGGCCCAGTTTCTCTTTAGCCGAATCAACTTTACTCCGGCCAATATCCTTGTCCCAGTGTAAAACCTGCCGGTTCAGGTTACTGAGTTCCACCTTGTCGTGGTCAATCAGCCGTATTCTGCCTACACCGGCTGCGGCCAGATATATCGCGGCCGGGGAGCCGAGTCCACCGCTGCCGGCAATGACAACCCGTGCCTGCTTGAGCTTTTCCTGCCCCTCCTCGCCGATTCCCCTTATCATTATCTGGCGGTCATACCGTTGACGTTCATCCCGGCTAAGCATGCCTTTCGTTCTCCTTATGGCTTCATCCAGTCTGGCAAATATTGACTTCGCCCCACAGCCCTACTTTGTCGTCAATAATGATGAGCAGTCCCTTAAGCCCATCAATACTCTGGGTAAATTCAATTCCGCGCGTGATGTCTTCTGGTTGCTTAATAAGGTTACCGATGGCTGTAGCGGCAGCATCAGCCAGGGTGGCTGATTGAGCCAGGACAACCACAGCATCAGCCTGTCCGTAGCTCAGTGAATGCCCCACTGTTCCCGAGGAGGTGCAGATACCCAGGGGTGTCTCATCCTCTTCAATTTCCAGCCCGATTTTGCCGCTTAAGGGCGAGCGGCCAGCATAAATACTGACCACTCTTGTGTCCAGGGTTTTCATAAATATATCGCCGCCATTTTCTATGATTAATTCGGGGGTAAACTCTAACAGTTCAGTGCCGACAAACTCAGCTATTGCCCCCGCTACCGCTGCCATGGGGCCAACCCCGACTTTCCGGGCTGCTTCTGTCATTAGCCTGACAATGCGAGGGGTATCATCGTCGACTGTAATGGGTTCAAGGGAGGTGAGAAAGGAGGGGTGGCGTTTAATATATTTTTCCAGGATATCGCGGTATTTATGTACCAGTTTCAGGGTTTTACGCTTGAGGTTGGTCGGCGCACGCACGTATAAATCGGTCTCCCTTACCACTACGTTAAAGGAGACCAGGTCTTTGCCCTTGACCCAGTGTCGGTAGGTTCTGGGCTCGTACATGGATTAAAAATGAAGCTCCATGGCTCTTGGCGGACAAGCCTTGATACATATTCCGCAGGCCAGACATTTTTCATTATCAAAGCTGACCCGTCTGGTGGCAGGGTCGAGTTCAAAAGCACCGGTGGGGCAGATGGTGACACAGGCACCGCAATGAGTACACCGGCCCTCATTACGAGTGACATCCTGGCTGAGTGACTGAATATTCACTCCGGCTTTCGTTAAATATTCAATACCTTTGTCGTAGCTATTTTGCTCCCCCCGCAGTTCCAGTACCATCAACCCTTCCTGGTCAGGAGTAACTGAAGCCTTCAAGATATTGAATTCAAGGTTATAGTCCTTAATCAACCGATAGACAATAGGCCGGTCTACCAGACGCCTGGGAAAACGCAAGACTATCCTTTTGGCAACAGCCATAACCACCACCTCCGGTAAAATCTGTCTCTACCGCAGTTTCACCTTCTTATTTTTTATCAGAGCGGTCAGGTTAACCTACCTGCCCTTGAAGTGGGGCTCTCTTTTCTCGAGGAAAGCCCGGGCACCCTCTCGGTGGTCTTCCGTTTGGGAAACAAAATCAAAAGCTAAGGCTTGCCACTGCATAAATTCGTCGAGAGGTATGTTGAGGCCCCGATGAATGCCTTCCTTGGCCAGTCTTACGGCTAGGGGAGGCTTATTGGCCAGTTTTGCCGCCAGTTCCATGGTAGCACTCATCAACTCTTCATGGGGCACCACTTTGTTTACCAGGCCTATGCGGTATGCCTCATCAGCATCAATAATATCAGTAGTCAGGATGAGTTCGTAAGCCTTGGCCAGACCAACTAACCTTGGCAATAAGAGCAGTCCTTGGTCGGGTAGTAGTCCCACTCTCAGAAATACCTCGCCAAACCTGGCCCGGTCAGAGGCTATTCTCATATCACACATTAAGGCAATATCACACCCGTAACCAACGGCGGCGCCATTAACGGCGGCAATCGATGGCTTATTGATGTTGAGTAGCCTGCCTCCACCACCTTGTTCACTGCCCCCCTGCAAAAATTCTAAGGTTGCTTCCCGTCCGTGAAGACCTTCACCCTCTCCATAGCCCTCGCCACCCTTGAATATGGATTTCACATCGTCACCGGAGCAAAATCCCCGCCCGGCCCCGGTAATCACGATGACCCTGACGTTGTTATCCTTTTCCGCCTCATCAAGTGCCCGGGCTAACTCAGCATGGGTCTGGTAGGTCAGAGAATTCATGGTGTCTGGTCGGTTTAACGTTATGATGGCAACATTATTCTCGATAGTATAAATAATCTCTTCGTATGCCATGCTATTATCCCCCTCAAGATTAATAAGTAAATCTTACAACCTCAAAAGGTGGCAATCAATGGTTTACCTCAGCCCTCTTTCTGTGGGTGTGAGCTGCTCGTTAGCCTTGTCGCTGTTGATTACCTGCCCTTAAACTGCGCCTCTCTCTTTTCCAGGAAAGACTGGATACCTTCTTTGGAGTCCTCGGTCTGGAAGCACATATTCAGTAGTTGGCTGGTAGCGGCGGCGTGCATCTCAAGGCTTCTCTCCAGTCCCCGGTAGGTGAGTTGCTTGGTCCAGCGATTGGACAGGGGGGCTACCTTGGTAATTTTATTCGCCAGCTCCATGGTGGCTGATTCCAGTTCTTCGTGAGGTACCACCTTGGACACCACGCCGATGCGCAGCGCTTCTTCAGCATCAATAATTTCGGCGGTATAGATAAGCTCCAGCGTCTTTTGCAATCCCACTATCTGTGGCAGCAGGTAAGTTCCGGCTCCCGTATCGGGCACCAGCCCGCGCAGGCCGAAGACCCAGCCGAACCTGGCTTTGTCCGAGGCTACTCTGATATCGCACTGGATGGCAAATTCGGCTCCCATACCGACGGCCGCCCCGTTAACCATGGCGATGGTGGGTTTAGGAATACTGGTAAAGGTGAAGCCAGGCCTGTTTTTCTCTCCAGCCAGGGACTGTTTCAACGTGTCGGCAAAGGAACGGACCAGCCCTCCGGTGACATCTGTTCCGGCACAGAAGGCACGTCCGGCTCCCGTAAGAATTACCACCCATACCTCATCATCCTGGCTGGCATTATCAATAGCCTTGGCGATGAGGTCATGCATCTCCCAGTCGACAGCGTTCATCCTGTCGGGACGGTTCAGTGTTATCGTCGCAATGTGACCTTCCTTAGAGTAAAGCACATGCTCCTCAGCCATGATATTAGACCTCCTTTGTTATTCGGTTGATTGCCTGCTCCTGGTCAGCAAGTTCCTTATTTGCCTTTGAAGATAGGCTGTCTCCTCTCCAGCACTGCTGTTGAGCCTTCCTTGAAGTCCTCAGTATTGAAAAGTATTCCCAGCGCATAGGAGTGATATTCTCCCATCATAGGCACGTCGAAGCCGAGTCCTTTTCTTATTGCCTCCTTGGACATTCTGACCGCCAGTGGCGGATTCTTGGCTATCTTTGCCGCCATTTCCTTCGCAGCGGGCATAAGCTGCTCTGGTGGTACTACCTTGCTCACCAGACCAATGCGTAACGCTTCCTGGGCATCGATAATGTCGCCGGTGAAAAGTAGCTCGTTGGCTTTTTCTAAGCCCACTATCTTGGGCAAGTAGTAAAAGCCGCTTAAATCTGGAATTAGTCCCCTCAGGACAAAAATCTCACCGAACCTGGCCTGTTCAGAGGCTATCCTGATGTCGCAGAAAAGGGCGAGGTCCATCCCCCAGCCGACAGCCGCACCATTGACGGCCGCAATTAGAGGCTTGTCCATGCCCATTATTATCGGCACTACCGGAGTAGGCCGGCCCTTTATGGGGATCCTTCTTTCTATCTGACGCTCATCGGGAGCAGGCATGGCCCTGACATCGTCTCCGGAGCAGAAACCACGCCCGGCCCCGGTAACGATGACCACCCTTACATCATCGTCCTCTTGGGCGGACCTGAAGGCGTCTTCCATTTCCTGGTAAGTAACTCTGGTTAGCGCGTTCATTTTCTCGGGACGGTTCAATGTCAGGGTAGCGATGTGGTCTTCTACGGTGTAAATAATTTCCTGGTAAGCCATGTGTTATATTCCTCCTTTCTAAAATACAATGTGGGACTTTTATGCTCACCTTCATAGTTGGCGTGGTTTGATTTTACCACAATAAACCGAAAGTGTTAATGCCTGAAAAAATACGGCTCTTCACTCCTCCAGCGGGCGTTCCTTGAGTGGCTTAAAGGCGATGCCTGACTCAACACCGGGTAGTGGTGCAACTGGCTGCGTGAGCAGGAACTCTCCCTTTTGTATCCACTCCTTGAGAATACCGGCAATTTCCACAGCCCGCGAATAGCTGGAGAGCGAAGCAGTGGGTACCTTCTTACCCTTGACTGTTATCTGCCCACTCTTCAGTTGAGCGTAGCTGACTTCATCCAGGATATCTGGCTTCATCTGCGGATAAGCCTGTGAATAATCTACTATAGGGGCGAAGATATCTGCATCGCTTACGGTGGTGTAGCGTAATATTTCTTCAGACAAAATAGGGATGGGAACGCCAATGCCGACAGCAAGAGTGCAGCCGTAGCCGAGCATGCTTGTTCCCACCAGCCACCGGGAACTCATCTGTTTCAGGTCGCCGATTACTGCCAGAGTACCGGCACCTCTCCGGGGCACTCCATTCTCGGAGCGGAGAGCGGTAGGATTATGCTGGGTACCCTGCCAGACAACATAGCCAGTACCACCGCCTAGAAATAGTCTCGTACCAATGCCGATAGTCTTGTAGTAAGGGTCATTCAGCAACGGCGAGAGCTGACCTGCGGAACAGTAATTGGCATTACCCAGCTTTGGCTTTAACATTCCCATATAGGTATAGATTATCTTATCGGAAAGGTTGACCGCCACATTGTAATTCTGATAAGCATTTCTGGGATCAAACAGTACTGCCTCATTGAGGTCTTTGATGTTAATCCAGGTTTCAAGTCTCCGCCTGGGATAGCAGTCTGTACCGTAGGCAGTGGCTACCAGCCTAACATCTTTGCCAGCCACAAGCTCCTCAATGACATGGCCGCCGCCATAGTTGAACTCGCCGGGATGTATCCTGTTCCTGGGGTCGTCGTCGGGTAGGGCGTTGCTACCAATTAGTATGTCTACTGCGGCCAGACCGGTATAGGCGGGGACATCGTTAAGGGTGACTCTGCCACCGCCCAGTTTTATGCGCGGGCTGGCGTGCCCGATGTTAAGATAGGCGGCGGATGAGCACATAGGGCCGAAGGTGCCGGTGGTAACTACATCTACTTCTTCTGCGGCCTTGCTCACACCTTTCTCTTTAACGAATTCAATTATTTCTTCAGCAGTAAATACTACTGCTTTACCAGCTTTTATTTTATCGTTGATTTCGGCAATTGTTTTTGCCATTCTAACCTCCGTACCAGATAATAGCTTTTACTTTGTGCCCTGTCAATTTGATGGTTACAACGGGACTAGAACTCCAGTGAGTGGTGTAATAAAAAAGCCCGGGACATTAATTTCCCAGGCTTGAGGCTTGGCCCAATCCTTGGTCAGTTTGAGAACCTACGTTGGCATGGTCCCCGAACTGGAGATAGACCAAGCCCGGGGCATCATCATCCGAGAGGCCTTTTTAAAGCTAGTCTGTCTCGTCCAGTTCGGCATCAGATTCCTCCTCCTGGCTTCTATGCCGTCCTTATATTATAGACATTATAAGGCAGGCGCCCATTTACTGTCAACGAGGAAAAGGCGGCTCAGTTTTCGCCGGTTAATCTTTTTCTGTTTTCTTGACCGAAGCTTTGTCCCAGGTCTTGTCTCTAAAGGATTGCAGTCTGGCTATGCTGTCATCGGTTGCTCCTGGAGACTCAGCCTCTGCCATCTTGAGCCCTGAGGTGTAGTCCATTTTATATCCGCGGTTTATCAGCGATTTCTGAATTCGGATTGAAGTTGGGCTGTTGGCCAGAATCTTGTTGGCCATTTCCTGTACGGCCTCGTCCAGTTTCTCAGGTGGTACAACCTTGTTTACCAGTCCAATCTCCTTTGCTTCTGTAGCCGATAGCATATCACAGACAAAGACCATCTCCTTGGCCTTCATTGGCCCAATCAGGCGAGGTAGCCGTTGTGACCCTCCCCAGGTCGGGGTTAGCCCCCAGCGGGCATGGGTATCGCCAAAGCTGGCATTCTCTGAGGCAATAATAATATCACAGGCAGTGGCCAGTTCAAGAGCGCCGGTGATGCAGTATCCGTTAATCGCGGCTATCACCGGTTTGTCCGAGTGCTCTATAGCCTCGATGACATCCAGGGCCAGCCTTTTCCTGGCCGCCACCGAACTGTCCTGGCTGGCCTCGTTCATGCCTTTAATGTCAACACCAGCGGAAAAAGCGCGCCCGGTGCCAGTCAGCACGACTACTCCTACTGTGTCGTCCCTGGCGATTTCTTTCATGGCCGTTTCCAGCTCAAGGAGAAGCTGCGGGCTGATGGCGTTAAGCACCTGTGGTCGGTTCAGGGTAATCCTGGCAATTCCGTCCTTTTTCTCATAGATTATATTTTCGTACTTCATTTTTTCCCTCCAGTTTGGTGTCAGGCTTAAATACTATCACCTCACCTGTAGCTTGTCAATTTAAGGTTCTGGTAGTCAGTTTAATATGCGGGCCAGTTGAAGAGCGTTCTTGCTATAGGCTATAATCAACCTAGTAAGTCTGTATTTTTTATGGCTGGAGATAATTATTGCTCAAGAATCATGCCTGTGGTGAGCTAAACAGGAAGCATATCGGTGCCAGTGTGAAGCTGGCTGGCTGGGTAGACCGCCGTCGTGACCATGGGGGGCTGATATTCATTGACCTGCGTGACAGGGAGGGTGTAGTCCAGGTTGTCTTTAACCCGGAAATATCAAAAGAGTGCCACGAAGTGGCCAACGAGATGCGCAGTGAATACGTGGTCAGTGTTGAGGGTGAGGTTGCTCCCCGCCCTCCAGGCACTGAGAACCCCAAACTGTCTACCGGTGATGTTGAAGTCATTGCCCGGAACACGGCAATACTCAGTCCGTCGAAGACACCTCCCTTCTATATTAATGAAGACGTTGAAGTCGAGGAAAGCCTTCGTCTCAGGTACCGCTATCTCGACCTGAGACGGCCCAGGATGAAGAACAATCTCATCCTGCGCCACCGTGTCGTGAAGTTTATTCGCGATTTTCTGGATGCCAGAGGATTTATTGAGGTGGAGACTCCCATTCTGATTAAGAGTACGCCGGAGGGAGCCCGCGACTATCTGGTGCCCAGCCGTATTAATCCAGGCCATTTTTATGCTCTTCCCCAGTCGCCACAGCAACTCAAACAGCTATTAATGGTGGCTGGAATTGAGAAATACTTTCAAATAGCCAGGTGCTTCCGTGATGAAGACACCCGTGCTGACCGCCAGCCGGAACATACCCAGCTTGACCTGGAGATGAGTTTTGTTGAAGAAGAGGACATCCTGACCCTGATGGAGGAGCTTTTCACTTCGCTGACGGGGGCAATTAAGCCTGAGGCAGAGATGATAAAGCCTTTCCCCAGGCTTACTTATGGTGAAGCTCAGGAGCGCTATGGTACGGACAAGCCAGACTTACGTTTTGGTCTGGAAATGGCCGACCTGTCGGATATTGCTGGCCGGACGGAATTTACTGTTTTTCGTTCCGCTCTGGCTGGAGGAGGGAAAGTCAAGGGGATATGTGCCCCGGGCTGTGGTGCTTATAGCCGCGGGCAACTCGAAGAGCTTAACCGCGTGGTGCAGGGTGCCGGAGCGGCTGGCTTATTGACCATCTCGCTGGGTGACGCAGCAGGGAGTCTGGATGAATTAACTCTTGATATGGTAAAGTCGGTAGCCGCCAGGTTCCTGACGTTAGACCAGGTAAAGGAAATGGCGGGCCGTTTTTCAGCAGGTACGGGGGACCTCCTGCTGGTGGTCGCCGGGAAGCCTGAGGTGATTAATCCAGCTCTGGATGTACTGCGTCGAGAGATGGGACGCCGTCTTGAGCTAATCAACCGAGACCTGTTTGCCTTCGCCTTTATTGTTGATTTTCCTTTGTTTGAACGCGTCGAAAGAGAAGGAAGATGGGAGCCGATGCACCATGCCTTTACCGCTCCCAGGGACGAGGATATACCCTTGCTGGATACTGCTCCCGGGGAGGCACACTCCAAGCACTATGATATTGTCTGTAATGGTATTGAGCTTTCCAGCGGTAGCATCAGGATTCACGACAGGGAGCTTCAGGGCAAAATATTCAGGCTGCTGGGATACAGTGACCAGGAAGCACAGGAACGCTTTGGTACCCTGCTTGAGGCTTTTGAGTATGGCGCTCCGCCACACGGTGGTATTGCTCCTGGCATTGACCGTATTGTCATGCTGCTTGCCGGAGAGGAAACAATCAGAGAGGTAATTGCCTTCCCCAAGAATCAGAATGCTGCCGATTTAACTCTGGGCGCTCCTTCGCCAGTTACTGAGGAACAACTGGCTGAATTGCATCTGAGTTTGCGGGAGGAGTAGGGGTAAATTTACATAATGGTAAAAGGAGGTCATAGATGTATAATACTCTTCTGGTAGAAAAGAGAGGCAACGTCGCCCTGGTGACGCTGAACCGCCCTGATAAATTGAATGCCGTTAATCTGGAGATGAGGTTAGAATTTCTTGACCTGCTTGATGAGTTTCGCGTGGATGACGAGGTCAGGGTGGTGGTGGTTACTGGCGCCGGCCGTGGCTTTTGCGCCGGGGCCGATATCAGTGAGTTTGGCGGAGATAGCGCAGATTTCAAGAAAAAGCAGGCCAGGGTAAAGGACATGATCAGGCAACTCTACGAGTTTGAAAAGCCAATTATTGGTGCAATTAACGGTGTATCTGCCGGCGATGGTTCTCAGTGGGCACTGGCCTTCGACCTTAATGTGGCTTCGGAGAAGGCACGATTTGCCTGGCCGGCTACCAGGCTGGGGATACTCTGACCCTACGGTATCATACGGCTTCCGGTGGAAGTCGGGCGTTTCCGGGCCAAAGACGTTTTGATGACCTGTCGCTTCCTCAGTGCTGAGGAAGCCTGTCAGTGGGGTATAGTAACCAGGGTTGTGCCCCCTGAGAAGCTGATAGACGAGGCCATGGTGCTGGCTAATGAGATTGCCCAGATGCCCCCTCTGTCAATAAAGGCTATCAAGGAGGCAGTAAATAGAGGGATGGAAGGCTATGAGTATGCTAACCAGGTGATGGCTAATCTACAGCGAACCGAGGACTTTAAGGAAGGCACAAAAGCTTTTATGGAAAAAAGGGAGCCTGTTTTTCAGGGAAGATGATAATAGTTTATAATGGTGGTTGTATTTAGTCTGGAACTAAGTACAAGCTTTTGTTGAGGTGATTTTGAAAGTAACCAACGAGAAAACAGAAAATAGTCAGGCGTTCCTGACCATCGAGATGGAGCCATCTGAGCTAGAGGCTTCCCTGGAGGAGTCCTACCGCAGCCTGGTTCAGAGAACCAGGGTTCCTGGTTTTCGCAAGGGGAAAGCACCGCGGGCTATTCTGGAACGCCACATTGGACGGGAAAGCCTGCTCGACGATGCATTGAACAATCTGGTACCCCGGGCTTATGAGCAGGCTCTAAAAGAGCAGGAACTGGAAGCAATTGCTAAGCCGCAAATTGAAATAACTCAAACCGAGCCATTGCTATTTAAGGCGGTAGTGCCCTTAAAGCCTAAGGTAAAGATTGGTGACTACCATAGCATTCGAGTTGACCCGGAACCTGTTGAAATAACCGAGAGTAACGTTGATGCTGTCATGGAGCAATTGCGCCATCAGCATGCTGTCTGGGAGCCTGTGGAGCGCCCGGTAGACTTCGGCGACCTGGTAGTTTTGGACGTCGAAAGCAGTGTTGAGGACAAGCCCTTTGTCAATCAGAAAGGGGCCCAGTTTCAGGTTCTCCATGACAGGTCTTTCCCGGTACCAGGTTTTGCTGAGCAGCTAGCCGGGATGGAAAAAGACGGAGAGAAGGAGTTTAAACTCGAGTTCCCTTCGGATTATCCTGATGGTGAGCTGGCCAATAAAGAGGCTTCGTTTAAGGTTAAAGTGAGCGAAATTAAACAGGAGATACTTCCTGAGCTAAATGACGATTTTGCTAAAGAAGTCGGTCCAGAATTTGGAACATTAAATGACCTCCGGGAGAGGGCATCATCTGACCTCAAGCTCAGGGCGGATGAGAGAGCCAGAAGGGATTTCGAAGAACGGGTAATTGATGCCGTATCTGACCTCAGTGAAGTGGAATTTCCACCGGTTATGGTGGAGGCAGAGACTAATCGAATTCTTAACCAGCAGTTTCAGAGGGGACAGCAGGAACTGGATGCCTACCTTAGCGGTATCAATAAGACGGAGGAAGAGTTAAGGGAAGAGCTACGCCCGCTGGCTACCCGGAGTGTTACTCACTCTCTGGTGCTGGGTAAGGTGGCTGAAGAGGAAAAGTTTGAGGTAGGTGAGGCAGAAATAGATACTGAGATTGAGAACATGACGCAGAATGTTAACGAGAATAAAGATGAACTGAAGAAAATGCTGAATACACCGCAGGCTCGCGGGTCAATCGAGCAAACATTATTGACCAGGAAAACCATACAGCGATTGATAGATATAGCCAAAGGTGAGAACGGAATCAAGATAGAAAAGGAGGAGGAAAAATGATTAATCAACCCATGAATGTTATACCTGGTGTGGTTGAGAGTGGACCAAGGGGTGATAGATTTTGGGATATATACTCTCTACTGTTAAAAGAGCGGATAATCATGTTATTCACGCCGATTAATGACCCGGTGGCTAATACAATAATCGCTCAGCTTCTTTATCTTGAACGGGAAGATCCTGATAAAGACATTAGTATGTATATTCAGAGCCCGGGTGGGGTTATCAGCTCTGGTCTGGCTATTTATGACACGATGCAGATAATACGCGCACCGGTGTCTACTATCTGTGTTGGGATGGCAGCAAGCATGGCAACGGTGCTGCTTTGTGCCGGTACCAAGGGTAAGCGATTTGCTTTACCTCATTCTACCATCCATATGCACCAGGCAGTTGGTGGTGCTCAGGGGCAGGCGTCAGATATAGCCATTGCTGCCCGTGAGATTGCCCGGCAACAAGATATAATTAAAGATATTCTCGTCAAGCATACTGGTCAGCCGCTGGAAAAGGTGACCCATGATACGGACCGTGACTTCTATCTTAACCCTGAGCAGGCAGTAGAATACGGGATTGTAGATGAAATCCTGATCAAGCCTGAAAAAGAAGAGACCAAGAGCTAGTTATAATTCCTTGTTATAAAGCTCCCGGTAGTTTTGGGAAAGTTCATCGAGGGTAGGTAGTCCCGGTCTGGCTCCTATCTTACCAATCGAGAACCGGGCAACGATATCACCGAAGCGCCCGCATTCGTCGGGCGTCTTTTCCTTAAGCAGACCGTAGAGAAATCCGGTGGCGAAAGCATCGCCGGCGCCAGTGGTATCCAGAGCAGTAATTCTGCCGGTGCTGCCGGGTTCGACAATATATTCCTTCTTGTTGTCTCTAATGTAGCTGGTGGCCATGATGGTTTTCCAGCTATCCCCTTTGCCCAGGGTAACCACCACCAGATAGCAGCCGCGCTTGAGGCAGGTTTCGGCTCCGGCAGGAACATCCTGCCCGGTTAGCTGCCTTATTTCGTTCTGGTTAATCAAAAGGACGTGGGTCCTGGCTAATATCGGGGTGAGGGTCTCCAGGCCCTTAGCTGCCCACAGCGCTCCGGGAGAAAAACTGACCTTCACTGGTGAGGCTAATCTATCCATTAGTTCCAGAATTATTTTGAACTGCCGGTCATCGGCAAAGGAAGATATGTGAAGCATACCTGCTTGGTTGATGTAATCGATATTCAGGTCGTCCGTGGTTAGGTGGTTATTAGCCCCGGGCATGACATAGATAGAGCGAGAATTAAGTTTGTCGCTAAGGCATAGCGCTGAGCCTGTTTTTTCTCCCGATTTTATTTTAATCTGGCTGGTATCCACGCCGACTCTGGCAAAATCCTCCAGCATCATCCTACCTTCGGCGTCATCACCGATAGCGCCGGTGAAGCCGGTTTTTACTCCGAGCCTGGCCAGACCGTAGATGGTGTTGGCCGCTGAGCCGCCAGGGGATAGCGTGAAGTCATTGACTATTGCTTCCCCGTCGTTAAGGATGCGCTCCACCTGGTACAGGTGGTCCATATTGAGCGCTCCCAGCCCGATTACTTCAATGTTGTTCACTTAAACCCCATCCCCCTTTATCCCTCTGTAAAATAGATAATCCGACCCATATTATACCATTCCTGACCGAGTTAGACATACAACTGAGACAGAAGTGAGCTATCGTAAGTCTTGTTGCGGTTTAGTGTACGCATTTAATAGAGTAGGCTGCTCCGGTAGGCTTAATAGAGCACCTGACTTTTAATCAGGGTGTCACAGGTTCGAGACCTGTACGGCCTACCAGTTAGCTTCAAACCGCACGTCATCCGTGCGTGAGGGGCGCCTGAAAAGGCGCCTTTTTTGTTGGGCAAAACCGTAAAGCGGCCTCCTGACTGCTCAGGAAACCTTCGGAGTTCCCGTCACTACTTGCCTCACAGTCACTTCACAAGAAAGGAGGCAAGTAATACTATGAGAGGGAAAAGGAACATCAGGTGGGAAGACGTGGACAAGGGAGACATAGAGCTCAGGCAACTAATACAGCACTTCGAGGTCTTCAATCGTAGCGAGGGCAAATCGCCACGGACCGTTTCGTGGTACAGCGAGGCTCTTAATGCCTTTCTGCACTGGTTGGGCTCGGAGAATAGGTCCGCTAGGCTTAGAGATGTCGGAGAGAACGAGGTACGCACTTTCGTTCTCTACCTTTACGACAAGAGATTCAGGGGGAAGCCGCTATCGACGCACACGGTAGCCAACCGCGTTCGGGCATTGCGTGGTTTTTTCTCATGGCTCGCCTGGAAGGGTTATACAGAAAACAATGCTCTGGCTGATTTCAGGCCGCCAAAGACAGCCCAGACAATCGTTGAGCCGCTTACGCCGCAAGAAGTGAACCAGCTATTCACCAAGATAAACCAGAACACTTCCCTTGGGGCGAGGAACGGAGCTATCCTAGCGCTGTTCCTTGACACAGGTATTCGCCTATCAGAGCTAGCAGACCTGAAAGAGTGCGACCTCCACTTGGAGCAGAGGTATGCCAAGGTCATGGGCAAAGGGGCTAAGGAACGAATCGTGCCATTCGGCGTCGATTGTCAGAAGACTTTGTTGCACTACTATTACCATTTCCGCCCGGAACGGGCGCACCCAGGCGTGGACACGTTTTTCTTGACACTGGACGGCTATGCAATGACTGCTGATGCCATTAAGTCCCTAATCAAGCGTTTGGCCAAGGCAGCCGCCGTACTGAGGTTACATCCCCACCTCTTTCGCCACACATATGCCACCCGTTTCCTGCTTAACGGAGGCGACGTCTTCCTGTTAAAGCAGAATTTGGGTCACTCCACACTTGTGATGGTGGAACACTACAGGCACATAGCAAGCAGGCAGGCAGCGTTACTGAGCGAGACGTTTTCTCCCCTTGACCGAATGAACCTGGCAGAGCTGCGTCGTCAGCGCAGGAATCACAATGGAGGCAACGGGACGACCTATCCTAACGCGGGCTTGCAGCGCAAGAATGGCTCAAATGAACGGGAGAGACCTGAGACTGGTTACGTAGCCAACACTAAACGCTGGACGAGGCCGAGACAATCTCAGGTTCGCCTCGCTTCCTCAAGGGCGCATAGCCGGCAGAAAGCATAAGCTCCTCGATGTCAAATATGTCTACGGCTGGAGAGTTAGACACCAGGGCCAGGGAGATTAGTATGACCACATCCCTACCGGGGTTGGCTCTCTCTCCATTTTCCAGACGCAGGAGGTAGGCCTCACTGAGTCCGCACCACTGAGCCAGCTTGTACCTGGACTTTCCTGCCTTAAGCCTCAAGCGCTTCAACGCCGCTGCAAACTCCGTATCTTTCTCCGACACTTTTCTACCCTCTGGCACATGGCTCGCCACTACACATATATATGCGTTTTTCTTGAAAAGTGGCGGGCTGGTCAGAGTCAGCGTGCACTGCGGCTTAGTAGTTGCTGGCTTACGAACTGTATCTAACATGAACCTCCGTTAGGACTCCGTTATTTACAGGGTGTCCGGGCCCAGGTAGTCTAGATTTAGACCCCACTAGTCACACTAAAAAAAACCGGGAGTGTGACTAGTGGGGTCTACTTATGGCGACCTATTTGCAGACTGGGAAATCGCAATAGCGAAAAGAGTGGTCAGCCACTTTCAGGCGAACTATCCATGGCTTAAGGGACTGGACTTCGATGATCTTCTTCAGGAGTGCCTTATCCACTGGTATTTGAGCCGAGCTAGATTCCAGAAAAGCAGAGGAGCTTCTATCAAGACCTACATGGCAAAGGTATTGAGCACCCAGCTCCAACTGATACTCAGGCAGCAACTCACTGATAAGCGTAAGACCACTCACTTCGCAGAGTCTTTAGAAAAACCTCTGGGTGAGGATGAGGCAACACTGGCCGACCTCATTCCCGCTGACGACTACATGACCGATATGAGCATGCATATAGACATCGAGTCTGCCCTGGAAGCCCTTACACCGCTTCAGCGGGAAATCTGCAACCTGCTAAGAGAGGACTATCCGGTAAAGAGGATTGCCGAAATGATCGGGAAGCCCAGGAGCACGATTCGTGACGAGATAAAACGGATCAGGGAGGTATTCTCACAAAAGGGTTTGAAAGATTACTAGCCCGCCACTTTTCGAAATTTTCGCATATATATGAGCAGGAGGCAAAAGGAGAATCACAACATGACCGCACTTTGTAAATTCAAGTTTTCTAAGCGAACAAGAAGAGAGCTTATCGCGGCGGGCATCGTCTCGGCGATCTTCAACGCCGAATGCTTCTTTGGAAAGCCCCGGGTGAGGGTTAGCGGGGTCTCATACTACCTCAGTGAGGATGGCCGGCACTTGATGATTGACGTCTCTTCTGAAGTAGGCCAGCACGTGGCCCAGATTTTCACTGGCATCATGATGAACACCCTCGGCGAAGACAAGTTCCAGGTAAAAAGAGTCGAAGGGGAGACCGTGTCGGCTGGAGGGAATAAGCGCTCCTAAAAGTGTGACGTCCACTGGCAAGAGAGGAAGCAATGACCCTAAACGACGAAAGCAAGTATTTTGAGGAGCCGCTAGCCACTCAACTGGAGATAAAGCGAGACGAGGCTAGAAAGAAGCGCCGCATTACCTATGATTGTTTTAATGCCATTTTGAGTGACGGCCAAGTCAAATGCGTTCATGGACACTTCAGCCATTTTATACCTCTGCTTACGGTGCTCAGGGGTAGAAGCACCGCAGTGTGTGTGAGATGTGCTGATTATGACGATGGGGGTGAAGCGTGCGGTTGAAGCCAGGGATCACACTCCACCAGTGCGCAGACTGCGCTTACTGGGAGCCAGCCCTGACCTACTTTGGCGAGCCGACCGGACAGGGCGGCTGTCGCTTTGCCACAGCCAGAAACAGGAAGGACGATAAGCTCAGAGAGTGCGACAAGTACCAGGAGGGCAAGCCACTGGAAGGGAAACCACAGACTGTAAGCGAGCCAGAGCTTGAGAGGAAACCATCAGGGATGAGCGAGCTATTAAAGTCCCAAGAGGTCAAGATGCTTGGGTCGCTCATTATCTTCTGGAATGACAGCCTGGCCCAGCACCGGCTGCTTATGAGTCCGTCCACCGTCTACCTGGTGGAGCAGACCATTAAGAGTCTGGAAATATTGGCGAATATGACTACCGGGCAAAGCCGCCAGGACCAAACTCGGGAGGTATGACAATGGCAACACAGGCTAAAGCTAAGGAAATCAGACGAAACGGCCACATCGCTACTTTGCGCCGGGCAAGAAAGGAACACCACTGTTCCATCTGCGGCTTCCCCATCGAGCCGGGACAGGAATATTACGAGGTTGTCGCTGGGGGCGGCGGGCTGGGGTGGCTCAAGTTTCCGGACAGATGTCATGTTGACTGTCTTAACCAATACCTGGAACGAGGGAGGTGAGCTTCGTGGAAATAGATGAGAAGTTAAAGATTCTGAAAAGTCTGGACACCAAGGACCTGATTACGAAAATCCACCAGTATGAGGACGAATTCGAAAAAGCACTAGCCGGGCAAGCCGATTTTAAGTCTCAAAACCATCAATTTCTTGGCTCCGGAGATTGCCAGGAAATTAAAAGAATCCTGGCAGAATTAGC
>Ga0068714_10001452_pt1 | contig 34636 bp, 25 predicted proteins | sample MTBNYHSulfiMetaG_FD_62988 | JGI IMG/M metagenome (GOLD analysis project Ga0068714, IMG submission 62988) | Enrichment culture microbial communities from rom New York Harbor, USA that are MTBE-degrading - MTBE-NYH (New York Harbor Sulfidogenic)... | ecosystem: Environmental > Aquatic > Marine >...
TCAGATGATAAGGGAGGCAAACAATCAGGCCTCTGCCGCCGACAACAAAACGATGCAGGACCGGGCAAAGACCCTGGAATCAGCCAGTGTGGCACAGTCAAGAAAAGCTGAAGTGGCCCTGAGCGATGACATAGCCAGACTGATGGACATATATGCTGAGCGGCAGCCTGTCACCTACCCCAGAGAACTGGCAGTCTCTGTGGACCAGGAAAAGGCCCGCTTCAGTAGCTGGTATGAAATGTTCCCGCGCTCCTCGGCTTCTCAACCGGGACGGCACGGTACTTTCAAGGACTGCGAGGCTCGGCTTCCCTACGTTAAAGAAATGGGCTTTGACGTGCTCTACTTACCACCCATTCATCCTATTGGCCGCGCCAATCGCAAGGGAAAGAACAATTCCGTTACCTGTAATCCCAACGACCCCGGCACACCCTGGGCGATTGGAGCTGAAGAAGGCGGCCACAAAGCCATTCACCCTCAACTGGGCACAATGGAGGATTTTCGCCATCTGGTGAACGAAGCCCGGAAGCACGACATTGAGATTGCGCTGGATATAGCCATCCAGTGCTCACCCGACCATCCATATGTCAGGGAACATCCGGAGTGGTTCGTCTGGCGGCCGGATAAGACTATCCAGTACGCAGAAAACCCGCCGAAAAAATATCAGGACATTTATCCCTTGAACTTTGAAAGTGACCACTGGCGAGAACTCTGGGAGGAAGTGAAGAGTGTGTTCCTCTTCTGGACTGAACAGGGCGTCCGCATCTTCAGGGTGGACAACCCGCACACCAAGCCGTTCCGCTTCTGGGAGTGGTTGATTGCCGAGGTTAAAAAAGCCTGCCCTGAGGCCATCTTACTCGCGGAGGCCTTCACCCGTCCCAAGGTCATGTACCAGCTAGCCAAGCTGGGTTTTACCCAGTCATATACCTATTTTGCCTGGCGCAACACCAAGACAGAACTGACCCGGTATTTACAGGAACTGACACAAACGGACGTGGCTGAGTATTTCCGACCGAACTTCTGGCCGAACACGCCTGATATACTGACCGAATATCTACAGACCGGCGGTCAGCCCGCCTTTACGACACGCCTTGTCCTGGCCGCTACTCTGACAGCAAGTTACGGCATATATGGCCCCGCATTTGAGCTTGGTGTGAACCTCCCCAGGGAACCTGGCAGCGAGGAGTACCTTGATTCAGAAAAGTACGAGATAAAACACTGGGATATCAACAGGAAGGATAGCTTAAAGGACTTCATCGCGCGGGTTAATCATATCCGCAGGGAGAACCCGGCTCTCCAGAGCAACCAAAATCTCTGGTTCCATGCCATCGACAATGAAGAGTTGATATGTTACAGCAAACATACCAATGACCTCTCTAATATCATAGTGGTGGTGGTGAACCTTAATCCGCACTACGCTCACTCCGGGTGGGTTCACCTCCCCCTGGAACGATGGGGGCTGGATACCCAGCAACCTTACCAGATGCACGACCTCCTGAGTGGTGCCCGCTACTTGTGGCATGGCGCAGAGAACTACCTGGAGCTCAACCCCGCTATTTGCCCGGCACACATATTCCGTGTGCACAAACGTATTCGTACTGAGAAGGACTTTGATTACTACTTATAAAGGATTACAAGTTGAAACATTGACTGTACCATACTAGAATGGATTTAGCCAGCATGAACCGATATGATTAAGTCACGTAAATAATGTAATTAACACCACGTAAGGACTCAAATATGAAGAACAAGGCCATCATTTTAATTGTTGATAGCAACCGGGCTAACCTGGAACATATGTCAGAGCAGTTAGTAAAAGAGGGCTATGAGACGTTAAATGCCGCCAGCCTGGAGGAGCTGGACGGGTTTCTTCAGGGGGAAAGGAAACCGTCGCTCGCCCTGATAGACCTGTCCGGATTTGACCAGCATATCTGGGAACGATGTGAGGAGTTATACAGGGCAAAGATACCATTTATCGTGCTTTCTCCACAACGTAGTCCCACTATTGAGCGTGACAGTATGAAAAGCGGTGCCAGTGGTCTGCTGGCGAAGTCGATTGGGATTAAGGAACTGATGGAACACATACACACATTACTTGGTGAGTAAGAAATGAACAGACGTAATATCGAACCCTGGCACTTTACTGACGATTCCCTGTGGTACAAGGACGCCATCATCTATGAGCTCCATGTGCGGGCTTTTGCCGATAGCAATGATGACGGCATCGGTGACCTGCGCGGGCTTATTAAGAAACTGGACTACCTTGAAGACCTGGGTATTACCGCTCTCTGGCTGCTCCCCTTCTATCCTTCACCATTGAAAGACGACGGCTACGATATCTCTGACTATACCGGTATTCAGGACGTATACGGGGATATGCAGGATTTTAAGACTCTGGTTAACGAAGCACACCGCCGCGGCATTCGCGTTATTACCGAGCTCGTGGTTAATCACACCTCTGACCAGCATTCCTGGTTCCAGCGGGCACGGCGGTCAGCCCCGGGAAACAAGTGGCGTGATTTCTATGTGTGGAGTGACACCGCGGAAAAGTACAAGGAGGCCCGCATTATCTTCAAAGACTACGAGTACTCCAACTGGACATGGGACCACGTGGCCAAAGCCTACTACTGGCACCGCTTCTATTACCACCAGCCCGACTTAAACTATAATAATCCGGCTGTTCGGCAGGCTGTCTTCAGGGTTATGGAATCCTGGCTGAGACTCGGAGTTGACGGCCTGCGGGTTGACGCAGTACCTTACCTCTACGAACGAGAAGGAACCAATTGTGAGAACCTGCCGGAGACCCACGTCTTCTTAAAAGAACTGCGTGCCCGCATTGATAAGAAATTCAAGAACCGCATGCTGCTGGCTGAAGCCAATCAATGGCCGGAGGACGCCGTCGCCTACTTCGGGGATGGGAATGGGGATGAGTTCAACACAGCCTTTCATTTCCCGCTTATGCCGCGTTTGTTCATGGCTATCCGTATGGAAGACAGGTTTCCAATAATCGATATTCTGCAACAAACACCACCAATCCCGGACACATGCCAGTGGGTCATCTTTCTGCGTAACCACGATGAGCTAACCCTGGAAATGGTCACCGACGAAGAACGCGACTATATGTACCGTGTCTACGCTACTGACCCGGCTGCCCGTATCAACCTCGGGATACGCCGCCGCCTGGCACCGCTTCTGAACAACGACCGTAGAAAGATAGAGCTGATGAACGCCCTTCTCTTTTCCCTGCCCGGTACACCGGTAATCTATTACGGGGATGAAATCGGCATGGGGGATAATTTCTATCTTGGCGACCGTAACGGGGTGCGTACCCCGATGCAGTGGAGCCCTGACCGAAACTCAGGATTTTCCCGGGCCAACACCCAGAGACTGTACCTGCCGCCAATTATCGACCCTGAGTATCACTACGAGGCAGTAAACGTCGAAACCCAGCAGAATAACACTGACTCACTACTATGGTGGATGAAACGTATCATTGCCCTGAGGAAACGCTATAAAGCCTTTGGGCGTGGCAGAATCGAGTTTCTACAGCCGGAGAATCGCAAGATTCTGACATTCCTGCGGCGCTATGAGCAGGAGACCATTCTGGTGGTTGCCAACCTCTCCCATCTGGCGCAGCAGACCAAGCTTGACCTCTCCCAATTTGAAGGCTGGAGGCCAATTGACCTGTTCGGGCGGACAGAATTTGACCCCATAGGCACGGGTAACTACTATTTCACCCTCAGCCCGTATGCCTTTTACTGGTTTTCCCTCGAGCCTGAGCCAGCGGAAGCGTTACGGTTCCGCGCCCTTCCTTCGGAGGAAGTACAGGCAGTTCCAACCATAAACGAGTCAGAAGAAAAGCTTTTCATGAAGAGAAACTGGTTCATCCTGGAAGCAATTTTACTGGAGTACATCAGGGGACGCCGCTGGTTCCGCGGCAAAGCGCGTGATTCCTGGGCAGCACAGATACAGGATGTCATTCCTGTATCTTTTAATGATGCTGCAGCTTACTTTGTCCTCCTCGAAGTGGAATATACCGAGGGCGAATCAGAAACTTATTTACTACCGCTTACCGTTGCTCCCATTGAACAGGCAAGCGAGATTATCGGGGAATACCCTCATGCTGTTGTAGCTCATTTGAAGGCCAGGGGCAAAGACAGCCAAATGGTACTCTATGACGCACTTGTCGACCGGGATTTCTGTGAATTTCTCCTCGGGGCCATCGGACGAAGACGACGCTTCAAAGGACAGTCTGGCGAAGTACTTGCTTCGTCCACCCCGGTATTTCGCAGTGCCCGCGGCACAGACAAAACCGCCCTGAGCCCCACCCCTATGAGTGTCGAGCAGAGCAATACATCCGTAATCTATGGGGACCGACTAATCCTTAAACTTTTCCGCCAGGTTGAAGATGGCATTAACCCCGACCTTGAATTAGGACGTTATCTGACCGAGAGGACACCTTTCGAGCATATTTCCCAGTTAGCCGGTTCTCTGGAGTACCAGCGCGGAAGGCGCCGATCCAAGAGCCTGGCTATCCTCCAGAGATTTGTCGCTAACGAGGGAGATGCCTGGCAGTATACACTGGACTCGCTAGGACACTACCTTCAAAACTCTCTGGCACACCCCACAGTGCAGGCACCTCCCGTGCCTCGAAAACACCTTTTGTCCCTGCTTAAAGAACCACCTGACCTGGCCAAAGAAACCATCGGCCCTTATCTTGCCTCGGCACAACTACTGGGACAGCGCACTGCGGAACTTCATGTAGCCCTCGCCTCAGCACTGGATGACCCGGACTTTGCCCCGGAGCCTTTCACGCTCATGTACCAGACCTCTCTCTACCAGTCCATGCGGAGTTTCACCATCAGGACGCTGCAACTATTGCGGGAGCAACTAACAGACCTGCCAGAGGAGCTTCGAGGAGATGCCCAGCAGGTACTCGACCTGGAAAAGACCATCATTGAACACTATCAACTGGTGCGCCGGCCAAAGATTCCAGCCATGAGAATCCGCTGCCACGGTGATTATCATCTTGGCCAGGTACTCTATACGGGTAAGGATTTTGTTATCATTGACTTTGAAGGCGAGCCGGCACGTTCCTTAAGCGAGCGGCGCCTTAAACGTTCGCCTCTGCGCGACGTCGCCGGGATGATACGCTCGTTCCATTATGCTGCCTACAGTGCTCTCTTAAGTCAGGCCCCGTTAGCCCCTCGGCCGGAGGATGCCTTCCCCATACTTCAGCACTGGGCACAGTACTGGTATGTCTGGGTTACCGTGGCCTTCCTGACATCCTATCTCGACATCGCCACACAGGTTGGCCTGGTTCCTGAGGCCACAGAGCAATTGCAGATTCTTCTGGACGCCTACATTCTTGAGAAAGCAATTTATGAGATTGGCTACGAACTGAATAACCGTCCCGACTGGGTCAAGGTACCACTTCAGGGAATATTGCAATTGATGGAGACCATCACGTAAGTATGAAGTTGAGGTGCTTCTGGTCAGGGCAAACGATATAAAGGCACTTTTGTATAAGGGGAAAAATAGATGGCACAGAGTAAAGACAAAAAGACAGAGCAGACTGAAACAGCAGGAAAGGATATCCAGGCAGTGCGCTATGATGTCACCAGGCTTACCGATGACGACCTCTACCTCTTCAACGAAGGCTCTCATTATCATCTATACCAGAAATTTGGTGCCCACCCCACACAAGTAGACGGTACGGAGGGGACATACTTTGCGGTATGGGCACCCAATGCCAGACTGATTGCCGTTATGGGCAATTTTAATGGCTGGGACAAGTCAAGCCACCAGCTACGTCAACGGGGACAATCAGGCATCTGGGAAGGGTTCATTCCCGAAGCAGGCAAGGGTACGCTTTATAAGTACTACATTGTTTCCCATCAACGCGGCTACAGGGTTGAGAAATCGGATCCCTTCGCTTTATTCAATGAGATACCGCCCAAGACAGCCTCAATCGTCTGGGACATGGACTATCCCTGGGGAGACCATGACTGGATGGAGAAGAGACGAGAGCGAAACGCTCTGGATGCCCCCATCTCCACTTACGAGGTACACCTGGGCTCCTGGCGGCGAGTTTCCGAAGAGGGTAATCGCTCCCTCAGCTACCGGGAACTGGCCCACCAATTAACTGAATATGTGCAGCAGACGGGTTTCACCCATGTTGAGTTCCTGCCGGTAATGGAGCACCCATTCTTCGGTTCGTGGGGCTACCAGACCACCGGCTACTTTGCCCCTTCCAGCCGCTATGGCACTCCGCAGGATTTCATGTACCTTGTTGACTACCTGCACCAGCATGATATCGGCGTTATCCTGGACTGGGTCCCTTCACACTTTCCTAATGACGAGTACGGGCTGGCTTACTTTGATGGTACGCACCTGTACGAGCATGATGACCCGAAACAAAGAATCCACCCGGACTGGAACAGCTATATCTTCAATTATGGACGCAATGAGGTAAGGAGCTTTTTATTCTCGAGCGCCCTCTTCTGGCTCGACAAATACCACGTGGATGGCCTGCGTGTGGATGCGGTAGCTTCTATGCTATATCTGGACTATGGCCGTAAAGAAGGCGAGTGGATACCTAATAAATATGGAGGGCGCGAAAACCTCGAAGCTATATCTTTCCTCAGACGATTCAACGAAGTGGTCTATCAGGAGAGACCTGATGTGCAGACTATCGCGGAGGAATCCACTGCCTGGCCTATGGTATCAAGACCTGTCTACCTCGGAGGGCTGGGCTTCGGTTTGAAATGGGACATGGGCTGGATGCATGATACCCTGGAATACATGTCCAGGGATCCCGTCTACAGAAAGTACCACCACAACAATCTGACCTTCCGCATGATATATGCCTTCTTTGAGAACTTCGCGCTTCCGCTTTCCCATGATGAGGTAGTTTACGGCAAGAGTTCGCTTCTGGGCAAGATGCCCGGCGATAACTGGCAGAAATTTGCCAATCTAAGGCTCCTTCTTGGATACATGTATGCCCAGTCCGGAAAGAAGCTGCTCTTCATGGGCGGTGAGTTTGGCCAGTGGCGTGAATGGGCCCATGACGAGAGCCTGGAATGGCACCTGCTCCAGTACCTGCCTCACTCTGACCTCCAGCGGTGGGTCAGCGACCTGAACCGGCTTTATCGGAGTGAGCCGGCTCTGCATCAGATAGACTTTGACCGGGCAGGCTTCGAGTGGATTGATTGTAACGATGTTGAACACAGCGTGGTAAGCCTCCTCAGGAAAGGGCGAACTCCAGATGACCGCGTGGTAGTAGTCTGCAACTTCACACCCACGACCCATTTTAATTACCGCATCGGAGTGCCACAGCCCGGAATCTGGAAAGAGCTATTGAACAGCGATGCCAGGGAATACGGAGGCAGCGGCCAGGGCAACATGGGCAGTGTTGAAGCATCCCCTCTTCCACTACATGGCCACCCCTGTTCCCTGACCTTTGTTTTGCCCCCACTGGCTACCATTTTCTTTAGACATGCTGAGGGTTCTAGAACAGAGGTTGACCGGTGAATCTAACCAGAGCCAGTGGAATACTTCTCCATCCGACCTCGCTGCCGGGTCCCTTTGGCATCGGAGACCTGGGGCCTGAGGCATACAACTTCGTCGATTTTCTGGCAAGCACAGGGCAAAGCTTCTGGCAGATTCTTCCGCTGGGACACATCAGCTACGGCAACTCGCCTTATATGTGCTTTTCTGCTTTTGGAGGAAATCCCTATCTCATCAGTCTGGAAAAGCTAGTGGAAGACGGGTTGCTGGAGCCAGCTGACATCAAGAATCCGCCCCAGTTTCCCCGGAATAGGGTGGACTATGGCTGGATAATCAGCTACAAGATGCCTCTACTGGTCAGGGCATTCCAAAAGTTCAGGGAACTATATTCAGCAAAATACCCGGATGATTTTTACACTTTTTCCGAAGGGAACGCCTTCTGGCTTGAGGACTATGCGCTCTTTACCGCCCTCAAGGATGAACATCATGGTCAAATCTGGACCAGCTGGGAAGAGGGCGCTGCCAGGCGTACGGATGACGCCTTAGTAGAGTGGCGAAACAGATTAGCCGACAAAATTCAGTTCTGGAAGTACGTCCAGTATCAGTTCTTTAAACAGTGGATGTCACTGAGGAATTACTGCCACAGTAAAGGTGTTCGTATCATCGGTGATATTCCTGTCTATGTAGCCCACGATAGTGCCGAGGTATGGGCACACCGGGAACTTTTTTATCTGGATAACGAGGGAAATCCGCTGGTGGTGGCCGGAGTCCCGCCGGACTATTTCAGCACTACCGGCCAGCGCTGGGGCAACCCCATTTATCGCTGGGATATTATGGCCCAATCGGGATACCGCTGGTGGATAGACCGCTTCCGGATTAACTTCTCGCTGGTTGACATGGTCAGGCTAGACCACTTCCGGGGCTTCGAGGCTTACTGGGAAATTCCAGCGACAGAACCCACCGCAGTTAATGGCCGGTGGGTTAAAGGCCCGGACATCGGACTGTTCAATGCAATAAAAAGCGCTCTCGGCGATCTCCCCATGATAGCCGAAGACCTGGGAGTGATTACACCGGAAGTAGATGCCTTGCGAGAGCAACTGGGCTTTCCCGGAATGAGAATTTTACAGATGGCTTTCGGCAACGACCCCAAGGCTACCGAGTACCGGCCTCACAATCACATCAGGAACTGCGTTGTCTATACGACTACCCATGACCACAATACAACGGTTGGCTGGTTTACCGTCGAACCTGGCACACAGACTACCCAGACCAGGGAGGAAATTGAGAAGGAAAGAGTCTACGCTCTGAGATATATCGGCAACAATGGAACAGAAATCCACTGGGAATTTATCCGTCTTGCCCTCGGTTCTGTAGCCAGTCTGGCCATTTTCCCCCTACAGGACGTGCTGGGTCTGAGAACCGAAGCTCGCATGAATCTCCCCGGCACAAACCAGGGCAACTGGGAGTGGCGCTTTACCCTTGACATGCTTACACCGGCGATATGCGAACGGCTAAGAGAACTGACCGCAACTTATGAACGGGCTCCAAAGTAAGACCCAAAGGCATAAGGAGGATAGAAATGGAGGTTAACCGGCCATGACAGTCGAAGAGAGTTTGATTAGAACCGTCTGTGGCAGTAATGATGCTCTGTCCTGCGGTATTGTGGCCCATGTTAAGGACGGAGTCCTGACTAAAGTTGAGCCAGCCGAATTCCCCGAAGCGAGATTCCGTCACATATGCCTCAGGGGATTGAGCACGATAAAACAGGTATATCACCCTGACCGCCTGAAGTATCCCATGAAACGGGCCGGAGAGAGGGGGGAAGGCAAATGGCAACGGGTGTCATGGGACGAGGCCCTGGATACCATAGCCAGCAAGTTTAAGGAAATCGGTGAAAAGTACGGCTACGAATCCATAGCCCTGGCTACTGGTACCGGCGGGAATGCTGCTCTGGTCACCTATATGCCCCTGAAGCTGGCCAGTGCCCTTCAAGCCACCTGGGTCAACGTTATCGGTTTTGGGGATGCAGCCGGCCCCTGCGGTGACCAGATTAGCTATGGCCCTGGAGGAGGTGACCGTTACACCACTAATTTTGAGGCGCCCCGCTTATGTGTGCTGTGGGGGTCGAACCCGGTGGAAACCCAGCCCTTCCAGTGGCGCCGCATCAGAGACGCTAAAGAGGCAGGGGCTAAACTGGTAGTGATTGACCCACGTTTTACGGTTACCGCCGCCAAGGCCGACGAGCACATACCCATCAGACCGGGCACCGATACCGCTCTGGCACTGGGAATGATAAACATTATCTATGAGAAAGGACTGGCTGACGAGGCCTTCATTGCCAACCATACAGTAGGACCCTTTCTGGTAAGGTCTGACAACGGCCTGTTCCTCAGGGAGAAAGATGTTGTCAGTACCGGCTCAGACAAGTACCTTGTCTGGGATGCCCCAAACGGTAAAGCCAGAACCTGTGATGAAGCAGGTGTTCAACCAGCACTGACCGGTTCATTCCAGGTCGGCGGTGTCGAGTGCCAGCCGGCGTTTCAACTCCTCCTTGAACTGGTCAAACAGTACCCCCTTGAGAAAACTGCTGAGATAACTGAGGTCCCACCAGAAACCATTGAGAGGCTGGCCATTGACTATGCTACTCTGAAACCGGTAGCGTCCTACCGCGCTATGGGCCTGCAAAGAACCTTCTATGGCGATATCACCTTCCGGGCCATAACCACTCTGGCAGCATCTACCGGGAATATCAAACTTGAAGGCTCACGTCCCTTAGAATTAAGAGTCGGTGCTTTCATTAGAGTTGCGGACCGACGTTTCAAGACGATGCCACTCCTTCAGATGTACGAAGCGGTGACTACCGGCCAGCCCTATCCCGTCAGGGCACTGTGGCTTTCCGGGCACAATTTTATGAATCAGAACGGGGATAATAACCGGGTTTTAAGAGAACTGCTACCACGCCTGGAGTTCGTGGTAGCCATTGATATGTGCATGAATTCCAGCGCCCGGTATGCTGATGTTGTACTCCCGCTATGTAGCTTCTATGAGCATACTGATTTAGTTACTCCCGCTGGAACGCCTTATCTACAGCTACGGCAAAAGGCAATAGAGCCATTACACGAATCAAAATCAGATTTGGACATCATTAATGAACTGGCCGCCAGGATGGGTTTTGGCGAGCATTTTAACCGTAACGCCGAGGAGTGTATCGAGTTTCTGCTTTCTCTGCGCCACCTATCTGAAGGAATAACCCTGGAAAGACTCAAGCAAAGTCCCATTCACACACCCCCTTCAGACAGTAGCGCTCCTGTATTCCGGACTCCTTCAGGAAGGATTGAGTTTTACTCGGAGAAAATGCGGGAGTTTGGCCAGGAGTTACCTGTATACCTGGAACCTGTAGAAAGTAACCGCCAACCCCTAGCCAGAAAATACCCGTTGAGCTACATTTCAACCCATACCAAATACCGTACTCATTCTACCTTTACCAATGTGGACTGGCTGACCAGTCTTGACCCGGAACCAGTGCTGGAAATGAATCCCGCAGATGCTGAGAAGCGAGGGATCAAAGATGGGGACATGGTGGTGGCCTTCAACGACCGGGGTAAGGTCAAGGTAAAGGCTGTCCTTCATCAGGGGCTCAAGCCAGGAGTGGTTAATATCAGGCAGGGGTGGTGGCCTGAGCACTACGCCGAGGGTACTCATCAAGCGTTAACACACGCCGTAATCAACCCGGCCCAGATGGCAGTTTTTCAGCCCAACACTGCCCTCTACGACTGCCTGGTTGAAGTCAGGAAGGCAGGAAAGGAATGAAAATGACCAGAAAATACGGGCTTGTCATTGACCTTGAGCGATGCACCGGGTGTGATACCTGCATCATAGCCTGCAAGCTAGAAAATGACCAGGAAAATGGCTCCGGGATAAGGGTAGAAACTATCGGCGGTCCCCATCGCAACACACCCCGGGGAAAGCATCCACAACTGACGATGCATTTTTTGCCTGTGCCCTGTATGCATTGTGATAAACCTCCCTGTCTGGATGCCTGCCCGCTGTCAGCCATATCCAAGCGTGAGGATGGCATTGTGCTGGTGGATGAGGAGAAATGTGACGGTTGCCAGGCATGCCTGGAGGCCTGTCCTTACGAAGTGCTGGACTATAATGATAAGAGGAACACCGTGTGGAAATGTACGCTTTGTGCCCACCGTGTTGACAAAGGACTTGAGCCATTCTGCGCCGTATGCTGTGAAGCGAATGCCATCTACTTTGGAGACCTGGCTGACCCGCAAAGCGCCGTCTCCAAGATAATAGCCCGGCGAAAGGCCTACAGCCTGAAACCAGAAGAGGGAACCAACCCGTCAGTCTATTATTGCCCCCCACGGCAGGCTTAAATTCATTAGTGCCGCATTGCCACTTTTAACAAGGCTAATATAACCTCCCTGATGATGGTGGCCGGTGCACCTTGCATACTCAATTCAAGGACAAACTGGCTCGGTTTGTTTACCCCCCCCTACTCAAAGAGTTATCACAGGAGTAGATATACGTGCCGGTGACTGGTGATGATTCGCCCCTTTATGTGTTATCATGGTTAGAAACGCTGGAGGGACGATTGCCTTGTCGATTAAGCTCAAGTTTTTAGGAGCCGCCCAGAATGTCACCGGCTCAAGATATTGCGTTGAGGTGAACGGAAGCAGTCTTCTGGTTGACTGCGGTCTTTACCAGGAAAGGGAACTTAGAAGCAGAAACTGGGAGCCATTCGTAATCTCACCAGGCAACATAGCTGCGCTTTTGCTGACGCATGCTCATGTTGACCACTGTGGACTGATTCCCAAGCTAGTACGCGAAGGTTTCCAGGGCAAAATCTACGGCACGGCGGCTACCTGCGATATTGCCGAAATAATGCTTCTAGACTCGGCAAAACTACAGGAAGAAGATGCCGAATTCAAAAGACGAAGACACGAACGCGAGGGCAGGAAAGGCCGCTATCCCGAGGTGCCACTGTATACCATTGAGGATGCCCAGGCTTCGCTACCTTTGTTTTCACCGGTAAGATACCGGCAGCCTGTCGAATTGCCTGGCGGGATTCGAGCTACATTCTACGATGCCGGCCATGTACTCGGAGCGTCAATGATAATGCTCTCGGTGAATGACGAGGGGAAGGAAAGAACAATACTTTTTTCCGGTGATGTGGGACGGTGGAACCGGCCGATACTGCGGGACCCCACTCTTTTTGACGAGGCAGACTACATTGTCGTTGAATCAACCTATGGTGACAGGCTGCATGAAAGCCCGCAGGATATTGGCAATCATCTTGCAGAGGTGATAACTGAGACGTTAAAGGCAGGGGGTAATCTGGTAGTACCCAGCTTTGCCCTTGAGCGAGCCCAGGAAATCCTCTACCATCTCAATCTGCTGGTCACCGAAGGACGCATACCGCGAATAACGGTCTTTCTGGATAGTCCGATGGCAATAAATATCACTAACATATTCGAGCGCCACCCGGAACTCTATGACGAGGAAATGACCAGATTGGTCAGGCTCAACAGGTCACCATTCGATTTGCCCGGTCTGAAGATGGTCCGGACAGTGGATGAATCTGTAGCAATCAACGACGTCAGGGAAAGTGCCATCATAATTGCTGGCTCGGGAATGTGTACCGGAGGCAGAATAAAGCACCACCTGGTAACAAATATTTCCCGCCCGGAGAGCACGATACTCTTTGTGGGATATCAGGCAATTGGTACTCTCGGACGTGAGATTGTCAATGGCGCCAAGGAGGTCAGGATTCTCGGCCAGCACTATCCGGTCAGGGCGAAGGTAGCCCAGATACATGGATTCTCGGCCCACGCTGATAGAGACGACCTCCTTAGATGGCTCATGGCGCTGAAGAAGTCGCCCAAACACGTTTTCGTTACCCACGGTGAGCCTGAAGTAGCCAAAGGTTTCCGCACGCTCATCACAGAAAAGACCGGCTGGTCTGTGTCAGCGCCGGAATATAAGACGGAAGCTGTACTGGATTGAGCATACCGGCAATTATGTACCGCTACAACACGGTCCGGCCTGCAATGATTAAGATATTACGGGAGTAACTCAGTCATACCCATCTCATATGGAGGATAACATGCCGTATGAATATGAAATAAACGAACTGGCCAAAGAGGAATCCTGGCGGATGTTCCGCATCATCGGGGAACTGGTGGAAGGCTTCGATAGCCTGACTGATGTGGAACCAGCCGTCAGCATATATGGCTCAGCACGTATCAAACCGGGCGATGAGCTTTACACCCAGACAGAAGAGATAGCCCGCCGGCTCGGAGAGATGGGTTTCTCCATAATAACTGGTGGCGGGCCTGGCGTTATGGAGGCAGCTAACCGGGGCGCCCTGCAAGCCGGAGTCAAATCCATCGGGCTGAACATTGAACTACCTCAGGAACAAGCATCTAATGTCTACGCCACAAAATCAATAACGTTTCATCATTTTTTTGTGCGAAAGATAATGCTCGTGAAGTATGCCTCCGCTTTTATTATCATGCCTGGCGGACTGGGTACCCTCGACGAAGTGACCGAGGTGTTAACACTCATGCAAACCCTTAAGATAAAGCCCTTCCCGGTGGTATTGTTTGACAGTACTTACTGGCAAGGATTTCTTGACTGGCTGCGGAATTGTGCACTGGCTAGAGGGTTTATCTCTGAAATTGATTTCGATCTCCTGAGAGTTTACGATTACCCTGATGAAGCAGTTGAGGCCGTGCGAGTCTGGCATGCAAAGCAAGAGATTATCGGCCGGAAGGCAATAGAAACGTGACAATATTAAAGATTGTCTCGCCCACAACGCTACCGCGTTTCCTTCGCTTCTATAGATTATCGTATAATATATATTAGTAATCGAGATGTAAATATAGAGCACCCTCCGGTAACATAAGGGGTAAAATAACCAGGGTAGGGGATAACGATGGGTAAAATAAATGCAGAGCTACGTGAAGACCTGCTAAAGAAGTTTGGTAACCGTGTTTCTTTTCACAAGCTGGAGAGAAAATTATACGGGCATGACATTGCCGCCATTCCCGGCCTGATTAAACCGCTCATCGGCCAGACTATCCCGGATGCTGTGGTTCAACCGCAGACGGAAGCAGAACTGGCTGAAATCGTTCGCTGGGCTGGTCAGCATGGCATACCGCTTACCCCTCGTGGCAAAGCCTCAACCGGCTACGGTGGAGCAGTGCCGGTACGGGGTGGTATTGTCATAGACTTCTACCGCCTGCGAGCGATAAAAAACATCGACCCGGACAAACAAACAGCGACTGTCGAGGCCGGCGTGATCTGGGAGAAGCTGGATAAAGAACTGATTAAGCACGGGCTGACCCTCCGACTTTATCCAAGCAGTTATCCGGCAGCCACGGTTGGCGGCTGGCTGGCTCAGGGAGGTGCTGGCATCGGCTCTTTCGAAGCCGGATGGTTCCGAGATAACGTGGTCAGCGCCCGGGCGGTTATGCCCGACGGCACAGTCAGGGAATTTGCCGGAGATGACCTCGACCTGATATCCGCAGCCGAGGGTATCACCGGGCTTATCAGCGAGGTAACGCTACTCATACAGCCCCTGGAAGAAATTGAGGTTATTGCCATCGGCTGCCCGGATGCCCATGACCTGCAGCAAATGGTTCAAGGCATCATAGATAGAAAACTGACTATCTGGTCTCTGCTATTTATTAACCCGCGCATGGCGGAGCTGAAGAACAAGGCTCCCCTGCTGGAGCACTTTGAACATCCCGTGGAGGAAAGAGTACTGCTGCCCGCTTCCTACATAACCACTATCACCTTTCGCAAGAAAGACCGGGACACCGTCATGAAAAGCCTGCCTGAGATAATGAAGCCGTGCCAGGCAGAGCTCTTAAGCGACCGCATTGCCAAGCACGAGTGGAAAAACCGCTTCAAGCTCATGATAGTCAAGCGCCTTGGCCCCAGCCTAGTACCGGCGGAAGTGGTCATACCTCTATCCGAACTGGGCAATGTCATGGTTGAGATTGAGGACAAGGTAGACCAGCCGGTAGTAAAAGAAGGCCTGGTCATAAGAGAGAGCACTGACGGTCAGCCCGAAGTTGTCATACTCGGCTTTATCCCCAGCGACCAGCGCCACTTCAACTATAACTTTGTCTTCGGCCTCACCCTGTCCATCATGAAAATTGCCGAGAAGCACGGTGGCCGTCCTTACTCTACCGGCCTCTATTTTGCCAGGAAGGCAAAGGAGGTTATGGGTAAGGATACGGTCACACGCTTAAAGGAATTCAAGGGCAAGATTGACCCCAGGGCCATCCTGAATCCAGGCAAAGTGATTGACAGCGGCCTTATCGGCTGTGCCATATCTGTGGCTCAAGCTATGGAGCAGATTATCCGCCCGCTGGGTAATCGCGTCATGACACGTTTAGGAGAGAGGCCAACAAGGCCGGTACGAGGCATCCCGGAAGACGTTGTCTGGTACGCTTATGGATGCTCCCAGTGCGGCTACTGTATTGATGAATGCGACCAGTTTTACGGGCGCGGCTGGGAGAGTCAGAGTCCGCGTGGTAAATGGTACTGGCTGCGAGAATATATGGAGGGACGTGAGGAGTGGGACCAGTTTATGGTGGATACCATCCTCGTTTGCACCACCTGCGAGCTTTGCAATCTGCGCTGCTCGGCATCACTTCCCATTGAACCCTCCTGGATGAAGTTGCGTGGTAAGCTTATCGACGAGGACAAGAAGATGACCTTCCCGCCCTTCGAGATGATGGCAGCCTCGGTCACCAAGGAGGGCGATATCTGGGCAGCTTATCGTAAAGACCGCTCCCGATGGTTCCCCGAAGACCTCAAGGAGAAGCATGGCCCATCACATAAAGCCAGGATAGCCTACTTCGCCGGCTGTACGGCCAGCCACGTGGAGACTGATATCCCCACCGCCGCCGTGCGCCTGCTTGATGCCGCCGGAGTTGATTTTACCTATGCTGGTGAAAATGAGAACTGCTGCGGCACGCCAATGCTTGTTTGCGGCAAGTGGGATGTTTTTGCCGAGACAATGAAAAAGAACATCAAGGCTATCAAAGAGGTGGGTGCCGATACCGTGGTCACTTCCTGTCCCGCCTGCGATATGATGTGGCGACAGATATACCCGCGCTGGGCAGAGAAGCTGGGTGTGGAATATGGCATTACCGGCAAACACTACAGTGAAGTTATTACCGAGCAAATAAGCAGCGGCAAGTTCCGGTTCCCGGATACGGGTAAAAGGGTAAAGGTTACCCTGCACGATTCCTGCCACATCGGGCGGGTATCGAGTGTTTATGACGCTCCGCGCGATTTTATCAAAGCCATTCCCGGTGTGGAACTGGTCGAGATGGAGCACAACCGCGAGTGGGCACACTGCTGCGGCAGCGTACTAACCTTGATTAAGGACCCGCCGGTGGCAGCCGACATCGGTAAGGCACGCATGGACGAGGCGATGGCTACCGGTGCCGAGAAGATACTGGCTCTGTGCCCCTGCTGTCAGTTCCAGTTCCGCGTGACCGCGGAAAAGAAGGGATTGCCCATAGAAACCGTTGACATGGCACGCTTTGCCGCTTCAGCACTGGGTTACGAGTTCCCCGACCCCAACCCCGAGGTCCAGCGGCAATGGGCGGTTTTCGAGGCGATGATTGCCCTCATGACACCTGAGGGCTTTGCCGCACTGATGGGCACGATGTGGCCAGAGATGATTGACGCCATGCCCTTCGGTATGGGCAAGATGATGCGCTTTATGGGCAAGATTCCTGGAATTTTGAATCTTATGAAGCCGATGTTCCCTATTTTGTTCCCCAGATTGCTACCCATGATGATGCCCAAAGTCATGCCGGTAATGCTGGAACGCGTTGGCGAGCGCATACCGATGCCGGACTACATGCGGGAGCAGATGCCAGAAATCATGCCCAAGGTAATGGATAACCTGATGCCCCATATGATTGGAGACGTGGTGCCACTTGTTACTCAACCAATGATTGATTACCTCAGGGGGCACGAGCCTGAAGGCAGTACCGGGTAACACCAGCCTGTTTCGTTCAGATGACCTGCCAGGGTATGTGAATGCTACTGAACAAAGAGCCGAGGGTAGAGTTCAGAGCAAACTCGGGAAGATATATCGCAAAGCAAGAAAGGCCAGATTATTATGGTCAATGTAAGGGTAGAAGGAGACGAACGCTAGAGAGATTTTTTTACTATAAATATCCAAGTAGCTCTGGTATTCATTTTCTATCCATACGACTAAACAGCTACTGCTGGATGAGATTTCAAGGAGGTATACTGTGAACTATATAAGACTATTCGGATTAGTAATATTGCTTATCGGATTGATGGTTGTATCTGTAGGCTGTGCTTCAACTACTAAACCAATAGAAACGGGAGAGGATTTCATTGGATTTATCACTGAAATTCACCCAAATGGGGAAAGAGGTATACTTGGCCGGATTTCCGTAGAGTCACATGCCGACAAGATTGTTAACAAATATATCATTACAGTAAAGAATGAAACGCTAATTTTTCAACAAGACGGCGATAGTCTCCGAAAGGTATCCTTCAAGGCATTGGAAAACAAGCAATGGGTAAAGATATGGTTTTTAGGGCCTATCATGGAATCTTTCCCCATGCAGGGTACAGCAGAACAGGTTGTGATAATAAGTACTGAAACCAAGCCTGCCAACGAGGCTACTGAGCCAAAGCCTCCAGAGCCTAGCGAGCCAGAAAACGAGTAAGCCAGACCAGTAAACCCTTAAAAGGTATGGCACGGCTTCAGATTCCTGGCTATTCCGGATACTTACATACATCTCGGATATAAGAAGAATTTCATTCTGCCTTATATCTAGTCTCGCGTTGTGCAACACGAGATGATAAAAATCAGGCCTATACCTTAGAGGAATATCCTGCAATTTGAAAGTCCCCCATCTCCCCTGCTTATTTGCGCAGGGGAATTTATTCTCTTATAAGCTTGACACAGATGGCATATACTTTTAGAGTATTACTACTGGTTTACTGGCTCAATAAGGCCGGCTTGAGTTTCACTGCAATACGAAATAGGTCGTAGAAATGATAGAAGCCTGGGAATTTGCAGTACGGCGCCCCGAGCTACTGGCGGAGTGGACACTCGCTCACATAGTGTTAATCCTCGTCGCGATTGCCATAGCAGTTATTCTGGGTATCACAGTGGGAGTTTATATCTCGGGCCAGGGCAGAGAACATATCGCAGATACCGTGCTCTATCTGGCGGAAATAATGATGACTGTCCCCAGCCTGGCCCTGTTCGGGCTGCTCATGCTTCTTCTGGGTGCCATCGGGCTGACTACCATTGGCTTTCTTCCGGCCGTCATCGCCCTGATTGTCTACGGGCAGCTACCCATCCTGCGTAATACCTATACTGCCATTCAGGCTGTTGACCCGGCCATGATAGAGGCCGGCAGGGGTATGGGAATGAATAAAAGGCAGCTCCTTTACAAGATTGAGCTGCCACTCGCCATACCGGTCATTATGGCTGGCTTGAGAAATTCCGTGGTGCTGATTATTGGTATTGCCGCTATCGCTGCCTTAATTGGTGCCAGCGGGCTGGGGACACCCATATTTCGGGGCTTAAGAAACGCCAGGATGGACTTAATCATTATCGGTGGCATAGGTGTATCCATTCTGGCTCTACTCATTGATGGTTTTATGTCCATGCTGGAGCGGTGGGTAACGCCTAGAGGTCTGAAAAAATAACGGAACAATATAGTACGATGATTAGAATTGAGAACGTAACCAAGAGATACCCGGACGGGACAGAAGCAGTGAAAGGAGTGAGCTTCGAGGTCAAAGATGGGGAGCTCTGCGTACTTCTGGGTCCTTCTGGATGTGGCAAAACCACCACCATGAAGATGATAAACCGCCTTATCCCTATTACCAGTGGCAGGATATATATTGACGGGGTAGATAACACTCAGATGGACGTCAACGAACTGCGTCGAAACATCGGCTATGCTATCCAAGAAATAGGACTCTTTACACACATGACGGTGGGCCAGAACATTGAGACAGTACCCGTACTTAAGGGATGGTCAAAGACGACACGTAGGGAAAGAGCCGAGCAACTGCTGCGATTGGTTAGATTGAATCCTGACGAATTCATCGACAAGTATCCCAACGAACTTTCCGGCGGTCAACGCCAGCGCGTGGGTGTCGCCCGTGCCCTGGGTGCCGACCCACCGATACTGCTAATGGATGAACCTTTTGGTGCCATTGACCCGATAAACAGGGTTGAATTACAGAGTGAGTTCCTGAAAATCCAGGAACAAATCAAAAAGACCATTATCTTTGTCACCCACGATATCTATGAGGCCATCAAGATGGGAGACAAGATAGCCTTAATGAAGGACGGAATACTGGTGCAGTATGATACTCCCGCCAACCTTCTTTACCGGCCAAAGGACGAATTTGTCGAGGGTTTTGTTGGTGCTGACCGGGCCCTCAAGGGACTCCAGTTAATTCGGGTGAAGGAGGTAATGACAGACTCCAAATCTACGGTAAAACCAGAGGACACGGTTGAAACTGCCCGAGCACGAATGAAGCAGGATGGCAGTGATGCTCTGCCGGTGATTGGAGATGACGGTGCCATCGTGGGATGGGTAGGAATAGAAGATTTAGACAATGGCCAAACGGTCCAGGATATAGTAATACCTTCAACGGCAACTGTTACCGTTAACTCGGTGCTGAACGAAGCTCTATCCCTGATGCTGAGCAGCGGGCTAAAGACCCTGCCGGTTATCGGTGAAGGTGCTAAGCTACTGGGAATCTTAAGCTTTGATGCCATCCAGAAGGCACTACAGGAGGCGGCTCAAGCCGGAAAATCAAAATGAGACGACAGCTTGTCTTTGCGAGTCTTGTGGTTATACTCATCGGACTAACTGCCTGGATTACCAGCATCGGTAAGCTGGGAATCTACAGCACCTTTACCTATAATGACATATTTAACGATGCCAAGTCTCATCTTCAGATGGTATTTCTGGCCGTACTCATTGCCATAGCCGTAGGTGTACCCCTCGGAGTTCTGGTGACACGGCCAGGTTTGAACAGGCTGGCACCAATTGTCGTTGGCGTGGGTAACATAGGACAAAGTATACCCAGCCTGGCTATTATCGCCATAATGGCTCCCCTGCTGGGTTTTGGTCTCCAATCCGCCATCGTAGCCCTGTTTATTTACGGATTGCTCCCCATCTTACGCAACTCTTACGCCAGTATGAGAAATATTGACCCGGCTATTATCGAAGCCGCCAGAGGAATGGGCATGACAAGGTGGCAGATAGTTCGCAAAATAGAGCTTCCTCTGGCCAGGCCGGTAATTATGGCCGGTATAAGAATCTCCACCGTGGTTACGGTGGGGACTGCCGAACTGGCAGTTCTGGTTGGCGGCTCAGGTCTGGGGCGCATTACCCTGACCGGAGTTCTGGCCCGGCAACCCCTGCTCATACTGCAAGGGGCCGCCCCCACCGCACTGCTGGCCGTTAGCCTGGGCTTCATTCTGGAGCGTATAGAAAGCTGGATGACCCCGAGGGGACTGAAGGTTAAAGCCTAGAACTGCTTTGAAAGGGGGTGATAGATTAGATAATATGTTAGCGATTCCAGCGGTAAAAGTAGACAGGTTGCGGTGCGAATTAAACTATGAAGGAGGAAAGAGATGCGCAAGGTAATTTTAGCTGTTTTAGCAGTAGTTCTCACTCTTGCCCTGGTCATGGCAGGATGTGCCCAGGAACCGGAGGTCAAGGAAATAACCGTCGGCAATAAGAACTTCACCGAGCAGTACATTATTGGTGAGATGATGAAGCAATTGCTGGAGGAGAATGGATTTAAGGTCAACCTGGTTGCCGACCTCTCGACCATGGCTCTTCGGGAAGGCATGGAAGCTGGCGATATTGACATCTGTGCCGACTATACCGGAACGGCCTGGATGACCCATCTCGCGCACGAGTACGAGCCAGGAAACGATAACAACAAGCTGTATAACATGGTAAAACAAGAGGAGGCAGCTAAGGGCTTTGTCTGGCTGGACCCGATTTGGAACAACAACACCTATGTTCTGGTTTCATGGTCTGAATTTGTCCAAGAAAACAAAATAGCCAGCCTCTCCGACCTGGCGGCACTCTATAACAAAGGGGATGTGGAGGTCATAACCTTTGTCGGCTTTGAATTTTCCACGCGCCCCGATGGCCTGCCTGCTCTGGAGAAATTCTATGGCTTTGAGGTTCCAGAGGCTTCCCTCAAGACCGGTGCGCCGGGAGCTTCGCTACTGGGTCTGGAAAACCATGATTGTGATATCGCCATGGCTTTCGGTACCGATGCCATCATTGCCAAACACGGCTGGCATGTATATCTTGACGATAAAGCCTTCTGGCCACCCTATGACCTGGCACCTTATGTGCGCAAGGACGTCCTTGATAAGTATCCCGAGATTGCGGACATTCTAAACAAGCTTGTCGCTACCTTCCCCGGAGGCGGGAAATCAGCGACTCCGGCAATAGTGGCTCAAGGCCAGAAAGCCTGGCAGCAGCTAAATGCCAGGGTGGACATCGATAAGCTGGAGCCAGACGAGGTTGCCCGCGAGTACCTTCTCGAGCACGGACTGGTCAAATAGCGAGGAATTATTCCTGACATCAAGGGTATAGAAAGTCCGGAGACATTCTAAGCGACCATATCATCCAGATGCTATGCTGCTGAGGAAGGATGAGATGATTGGTCTCCTCAGTAGCATAGCTAATAACGTGTGTGGTCAGCATTAACTTGAGGTTTGCCGGCTCAATCTGGAACCTGGCCGGCAGACAAGGGGTAAAGACGTGCAGGCATACTCTGTTCTGGTGATACTCGGGACTCAATGTACAATTTATAATCCAAAAAGCGAAGGAGGTTCAGAATGGGTAAACTTGATGGTAAAGTGGCCATAGTGACTGGCGCCAGCCGTGGCATCGGCGAGGCAATTGCCAAGCTCTTTGCTGCCGAGGGGGCTAAGGTGGTCTGTGCGGCCCGTACTTTAAAAGAAGGCGACCACAAATTCCTGGAAGGTTCACTGGCAAACACAGTCTCCCAAATTGAAGCTGCCGGGGGCACCGCTCTGGCTGTCCAGATTGACCTGTCCCGTGAAGAGAGCTGCATCCAGCTTCTGGCCAGAGCCAGAGAAGCCTTTGGCCCCATTGATGTGCTGGTAAACAACGCGGCGGTGAGCTACTTCATCCCGATTAAGGACATGACTACCAAGCAATGGGACATTTCCTGGTCGGTCGGTCCACGCGCCGTCTTCATATTAAGCCGCGAAGTACTGCCGGATATGATTAAGCGGGGGAGTGGCGCTATCGTGAACATCTCGTCAAGTGGTGCCATCGGACCAGGTCGTGGCCCCTACAAAGGCAAAGAGCCTACTATCTTCCCCGGTACCAAGTATGGTGCTGAAAAAGCGGCCATAGAACGGTTTACCCAAGGATTAGCTGAGGAAGTATATCCGAACAATATCTCGGTAACCGCACTATCCCCCTCAGAACTGGTGGTGACCCCTGGCTCTCTATACTTCAAGATGGCGGCCAGCCCGGATGACCCACGGGCCGAACCGCCAGACATGATGGCCAGAGCGACCCTCCTCCTGGCTACCGAGCCGGTGGACAAAGTTACCGGCCGTGTGACCTACAGCCAGGCAATCCTGAAGGAATTTAGCTGGATAAGTAAAGCCAAGGGTGTTGGCGCTGACTTCCCCGGAAGCGGGTTTAGTCTAATATAACGGGAAGGCCAGGATAAGCACGCTAAAGATAACCACTTCCCAGCCTGACAATCGAGGGTAATAAATGAAGGGAAAACTGTTAACAGGATTCTCAGAGAGTGGTATTTTGTTCTTAGTCGAGACCACAGACCCACGACTGGTGGCTAAGAAGCCACTCAATTATATTTCAGATAACTTCCTCCAGTTCAAAAAGCAAAAACTGTTCCCTTCAGCATCGGCAAATTAATCGAAAATATAGATATTACGCTCGCGGTATCTCTCGTCTTGAAAGACACTACGAGCTTATTCTTTCCTCTCTCTGAGGAAATCTTCTACCCCTTTGATTAATGACTGGGTCTCTTCTGCGGAAAGCCTCAGGTTAGTTTCCACTCTCTTGATAGATTCATCGATGTCAGGAAAGCTGTTCCTCATTTCGGCCAGCTTCTGATTCTGCCGTCTGACCTCTTCATCAAGGTCACGGAAGTCCACCCCCAGGCCGAATCTCTGGTTGAAGAATTCAAGGACCCTCCTCTGTGTTGCCGGGTCGTCTACCGTCACCAGATAGAAAGGAACGGGTGCCCAGATAGTTACTCCCGGGATGTTTCTCTGCCTGGCTACCCACATAAAAAAGGAATTCAGTGTAGGCCTCTGACCGGGCGGCGTCTCATAATTCATTCCCCCGCCAAGGTCATAATGACTTAAGGTACTTTTCATCTCGGGTGAGTTGAAGGTTCCCATAATTTCCCGGGGAACAGTATGAGCACTTAGCGCCACCATACCTCCGGTAGTATACAGCTCTTTTACCTTACAGTTGTGCTCAGCTACATCAAGAACCAGATTAAAGAATTTATACCACTCGTAGCTGGGCGGAGTGCTTTTCAAAATCACCAAGTCATGCTCAGGGCAGGCATAGAATTTGCTTTCGGGGAACCTGACTACATTGTCGTCAATGCTCACTCCTCCCAGAGGAAAGAACTCCACAGGGTCAAGCTCACAGAAACTCCGGCCGCCGAGTTTTCTTATCAGGTAATCCGTCACCTTTGCCCCCAGAGTGCTGGCATCTACACTCCAGCCGACTATTAAGGACGGATGCTTTAGCCTGGGTTGCCACGAAATTTCAGGAAGCTCTTTCATCCCCCTCACCACCTCCTTTGAAGAGCTCATCGATGTGCTCCTTAAGCCATTTCTCATCCTCTTCGGTTATCTTCTCGCGCTCACTCTGGATAACAAGTCTTCTTTGCTCAATCCTCTCTTTCACTTCCGACGGTAATTTCTGATACATACCAGCCACGAGTTCATCCACTCGGGTTATCATTTCATCAACGGTGTTATACTCAAGCTCAATCCCGAGGCAGTGGCTGAGCACTTCGAGTACCGATTTTGATGCTCTGGGATAGGGAAAGGGAATGCCGGTGAGATAGTCCGGTATCTCACCCATGAGACAGACAGCTTCAAAGCCCTTTTGTTTGGCGAGCCCCAGCAAGAGACCATTCAAGCCGGTGATAGTACCATCACCACTTCTGCCCTCAACCTCGCCCATCAAGATGGTGTTATCATATCTCTTTACTTCCCTGTTTAAGCCTTCCCCGCTGGTTACAGCCCAGACACGCGGTCTCAATTCATGATGAGTGAGAGAGACGGCAGCACCCGAAGTGTAGACCCTCCGACAATCAAACCTTACCGCCACATCCAGAACCAGATTGGCCATCTGATAGGCCTTCCTTCCTTCAGCATACATCCTGCCGCCTTCGGTGGGTTGCTCTTCCCCAATGAAGATTATTACATCTCTCTTTCCCAACTTTCTGTAATAAAACCTGCAAGTGGGGAACTCCAAATCCTCCAAGACCCCGCCCTTGATTACCACCTTCTTGGGATAGAAGAAGTCCCAGGGCTCTATCTCCCCTAATTCCTCCGCCCCAATCTGAACCCGCAAGGTATCAACGGCAATGACACCGATATTGCCGATACCTGGCCAGCTAGCCACCAGGTCAGGTTTTTCCAGTTTCGGTTCCTGGTAAAGTCTAATGCCCAACGCTCCCTCTCTTCACATGTCCTCAATCATATTCTAGCTAATCATTTCCTGATGGGCAAGCCAGTGCCTGAGAATTCAAGGGACTACTCGGTTTGAGTTGGTGATGTCATTGCGAGCCGACCCGCCTGCCGAGCCCTGGCAGGCAGGAGGCGAAGCAATCTCGCTCCTGAGTATACCAATTGTTTGAGATTGCTTCGTCGCTACGCTCCTCACAATGACATTTTCATCAACCATATTCAAACAGAGCCGATTTCAGGCTTGCTCCTAATATCTTTCTGGCCTAGAATAAAAGCAGGAAACCCGGCGTTGATTCACATAGATAGTCCGGCAAAGTAAGGAACAGGCTCACAGACTATGGCCAGCGATTTATCAAAGCAAGCTGTCCTGGCATCAAAGGACAACTGCGGGGTCTGCGGTACACCTCTTGTTTACGGGACTGAACCCGTAACGATGCACTGCACCTACTGCGGCAGGACATCCAGCACCAACATCTACTGTCCTGAAGGCCATTATATCTGCGATTCCTGCCACGAGCGTGAAGCCCTCGAAGTCCTGAGAAAAGTCTTGGATTCCCTCCCCTCCACATCTCCCATTGAGATTTTGGAATGTGTCATGTCATACCCTTCAGTGCCGATGCATGGCCCAGAGCACCATGCCATGGTACCGGCAATTATCGTAGCTGCGGTGCGCAACGCAGGCTATTCCGTCCCTCAAGATGCAGTGGAGAAAGCTCTCACCAGAGGGGCAAAGGTACCGGGAGGCTGGTGTGGTTTCTACGGAGTGTGTGGGGCAGCAATAGGGGTAGGCACAGCGGTCAGCATCCTCTCCGGGGCTACACCCGTCACGGGTGAGCCACGGTCCCTGGCCATGGCAGCAACCGCATTTACCCTGAGCAGGATGCTTGACGGGCATCCCCGCTGCTGTAAACGGGCCAGCCGAAAAGCACTGCAAGCCGCTGTTGAGTTCCTGCGAGACAGGATGGATATCAACCTGGACCCGGGCCAGCCGATTAAATGCCGGTACTCAGAACGTAATCAGGAGTGTCCCGGGGAAGCGTGTTACTACTATGCACCAACCGCACAGGATACTGACGAATAGAAATTCTGCGAGCCCCCTCTTCAAGAGGATAGCCAGCATCTCTCCAAAGTCACAATCCTCTTTAATGCGGGTATCAACAAATACTTTTTTGAAGCTATAATACCGAAAGTATAGCCAAAAGGCTCACAAACTGTAGCCAAAAGGCTATCGACAAGTTATGTACACATCAGTACTTTAGTACATACACATTAACACTTTAGTATAAATGCAGGTGCTACCCTGTGAACAAATGATATCCACATTGGTAATATCCTCACCGGAAGCAACCCGGCCGTTGAATAAGGGCAGCGTAACCGCCGTTAAAAACTGGTTATGGCTGCCTTTTTATTCAAAAAGGAGGTGATGTCTATGCACAGTTCGGGTGTGTCCAGACCAACCACGGATGATTTTTGAAGGGTTTTTGATAAAAAAGGAGTGAGCAGATAATGCAACATAAATGGCTGAACAAAAGACTAATCAGCGGAGTACTGGTCGGTGTCATGCTGGCGGTGATGGCATCCCTTGGACCGGGAACCAGCCGGATGGTAGCGGCCAGTGATTCTCCCCCCGATACGGCGTGGGAGAAGACCTTCGGCGGCAGTGGTTGGGATGAAGCCTTTTCTGTTGAGCAAACCACAGATGGCGGCTATATCATTGCCGGTGAAACATATTCCTCCGGTAATGGCGGATGGGATATTTACCTGATAAAGACTGATGCCTCGGGGAATGCAACGTGGGAGAAGACATTCGGCGGAATTTATGACGACTATGCCGAATCTGTCCGGCAGACCACGGATGGCGGTTACATCCTTGGTGGTACTACAACTTCCATTGGTGCGGGCGGCGAGGATTTCTACCTGGTCAAGACTGACGCCTCGGGTAATACGGAATGGGAGCAGACATTCGGCGGCAGTGAAAATGATAATGCCGATGCAGCCCGGCAGACCACGGATGGCGGCTATATCATTGTCGGCCAGACAAGTTACTACGATGTGGATGCTGGTGTGTATGTGGACGATGTCTACCTGGTCAAGACCAACACCTCAGGTAATATGACATGGGAGAAGACGTTCGGCGGTACTAGCTGGGATGACGCCTTTTCTGTCCAGCAGACCGCGGATGGCGGCTATATCATTGCCGGTGCTACGGAATCCTACGGTACGGGCGGGGATGTCTACCTGATAAAGACCAATGCCTCAGGAAATCTCGACTGGTGGAAAAACATCGGCGGCAGTGAAGATGAGTATGCCTACTCCATACAGCAGACCACGGACGGCGGCTACATCATGGCCGGTGAGACCTTTTCCTACGGTGCCGGCTCATACGATTTCTACCTGGTCAAGACCGACGCCTCGGGTAATACGGAATGGGAGAAGACATTCGGCGGCAGTGGTTACGAGGCTGCTAATTCTGTCCATCAGACCACGGACGGAGGCTACATTATTGCTGGCACTACAACATCCTACGGCGCAGGCCAGCGGGATGTCTACCTGGTCAAGACCGACGCCTCGGGGAATATGGAGTGGGAAAAAATCATCGGCGGGAGTAGTCCCGATTATGCCGAATCTGCCAAGCAGACCGCGGACGGCGGCTATATCATTGCCGGCGTTACAAAATCCTACGGTGCCGGTGAAACAGATGTTTACCTGGTGAAACTAAGCTCGCCAAGCAACACACCGGTCGGTTCAGACGTGACCGTCAGTCTGGATAATGGAACCGTGAATTTCCCGGATGTTAGCGTAAGCGGGACTACAACCATAACCACCTTAACGGAGAACCCGGTTGACCCGACACCGTCCGACTTCTATGTCATCGAGGGAAGCTTCACTGAAATCACCACCACGGCCAGCTACAGCGGACTTATCACGGTTGGTATCACGTATGACGAGTCGCAGGTGGGAAACGAGGAGAGCCTCCGGCTGTTTCACTGGAATGGTTCCGAGTGGGCTGACGTTACCACATATGTGGACACGGCCGGGAACATCGTGTATGGTGAGGTTGATAGCCTGTCGCCATTTTTTATCGGAGAACCCGCCGTGCTGCCGGTAACCGATGCCGCCGGGCCATATCTGGTACAGATAGGCAGCAGTGTCGACCTCGATGGGAGTGCCTCGTATCACCCCGACGAGAATAGAATTATAGTAAGCTATGACTGGAGCTTCGGGGATGACACTACCGGTAGCGGCGTTTTAGTGTCCCACACCTATACCGCGGTTGGTATTTATGATGTTACCCTGACCGTTACCGATGACAGAGGTGCTCAATCCAGTGGCAACACGCTGGTCGTGGTCTACGACCCTGAAGCAGGCTCCGCCACCGGAGGAGGCTGGTTCTGGTCAGCCCCGGGCAACCTCAAGAGAGACTTCGAATCAGAGGGCAAGGCTACCTTCGGCTTTATCGTCAAATATAAGCACGATACGGCTGACGGCAATCTGGAGTTCCAGTATCACGCCGGTGATATTAATCTAAAAAGTAGTGAAATAACCTGGCTGATAGTCAGCGACGTTAGCGCCCAGTTCCAGGGCACAGGTACCCTCAACGGTGAGGGCCTCTATACCTTCAGAGTGCTGGCCAAGGATGGCGCCCGGGCGGGGGGTCAGCCGGACGAGTTCACCATCAAGATATGGGAAGGTACAAATACCGAAGCAGACCCCATCTATAAGGCATTCAATGCTCAGCTCGGCGGCGGCAACATCATCATTCACAGCAAGTAGATGCCTGGCGCCAGCCGCAGACACAGGATAAGTAAAGGGGAAGGGGGCTTACTTAGTAGCCCCCCTTTCCCTTTACTGCAGGATTGTTTAATAACTCAACGCTACCCCTATTCAACAGGGTAGCCAGCACCTTGCCATGCCACATACCCACCTTTCAGGACTTTCACCTTCGAATAGCCTTTTTTGATTAACTCCAGTGCCGCACGGGCACTTGCTTCCTCATCTGGTCAAGCTCAATAGAGAATAAGCTCCCTGTCCTGAGGTGGCGCCCATTTGCCAGCCAGTATTGTCGCAGACGGAGCTGATACCGCACCAGCAATGTGACCATTTTGAAAAACTGCTTCGCTCCGTGTATCAACAATAAGAATGCTGGCATCTTTTTCCATCATCTGCCGCAGTTCTGCTATGGTCACGCGAGGTACTTCCTCCGGACTGCTGGGCAAGGTCGCAGCCTGACAGGCTGATAAAATGAGACCGGTAAGGACAACCAGACCCGCTGCGAAAAAGAACTTTCCGCCATGAAGCCTCATATGGCACCTCCGCTACTCTATATTATAGTGCCTGTCAGGCAACTTGACCATGCTTAACCATATTCTAAGTGATAGTTTATATACTAATCATGCGGGATAACGAATCTGCGGGTTGTAAAATTAAGATGTTTCAAGTTATGGATTGTTTCTTAGCGAGGCTTTACCTCATACGAGCCAAAAACAAAATCAAGGTCATCCTGGAGAGCAGCAATCTTCTGCTCAGGAAAGAGCTTCTCATCGATATCAAGCATTAACTTGGTTTCACCTTTAGCCGAACCTACAATGTGTGCCCTGACGCATTCTTTCTCTGCTTTGCTCGTTTTATCCTGAGCCTTGAAGGTAAGTGTACCGCGGGAAATGAATGACGAAGAGTCGCTGGCCGAGGAGTATGTTTCCAGCTTTGCGTCAGCCATGACCACCCCCTGCTTCTGGGTAAAATCTTTTATTTCATCATAAAGCAGTTCGGGGTTTACTTCTTTATAAGTCTTTTTAATCTGCATTTTTTGAGTTCATGCCTTTATCAAACAATATCATACTGCCTATTGTTAAGCCCTGTCAATTTTCCCGAGGGGCTATCTTTGAATTTGATAGCCCCCATTTAACAAGTTACAGAATAAAACCGGTGTATAAAAACCAACGGCCAGCTCAGCTCATCAGAATTTCCATTGCTTCCTGCCGGTAGGCATCCATAAGATAGGGTATTCCGGTAACCCTGGCGCACTCCTCCGTGAGCGACATCAGTTCACGCCGGGTAATGGCCGGCACGCTAAAGCATCTGGTGCCAGCCATCAACTGCTGCAGGCCTACCTTTAGCTTGTCCACATAGCTATAGATACCGATGGCACCGAGAGGAATATTCTTAATTTCGTCGGCCCCAACGATACTCTTAACATCCTCGTAGTTAATGAAAATCTCCTCCACGGTTGAGCCGAACTGGCTGACGGTATTAGGTAACCTGCCATCCTCAAGCCACTGGGCAATATTCTTGCCCACCATACCTGGAATCATCAAAGCCCGCCCCATGCAGACTGCTTTGACAAAAGGTGCGCCCAGAGCAAGAGCCTTGAAGACACCGTCTTCACTGCTGAAACCACCAGCCAGGGCAATATCAGGTGGACGCTCACCTTTATCAGCCAGCTTCTGACAAAACTCATAGGCTGCGGAGTGCAGATAAAGGCCAGGCATACCCCACTCTTCCATCATTCGCCAGGGACTCATACCAGTGCCACCACCAGCGCCATCTATGGTAAGCAGGTCTACTTTAGCCTTTGAACCCCACCTGATAGCCATGGCCAGTTCACGCAGACCGTAGGCGCCCGTCTTCAGGGTGATACGTTTGAATCCCAGGTCCCTCAGGCGCTGAATCTCGGCGTAAAAACCCTCTTCATCAATGAAACCAAGACGGCTATGGCGCTCAAATTCCTTGAGAGCACCGTCTTTAAAGGCTTCCTGGTTAATAGGATTCGAAGGGTCAGGAGTAACAATATAGCCACGTCTCTGTAGTTCTAGGGCCCGTTCCAGGCTATTGACCTTAATCTCTCCGCCGATACACTTGGCGCCCTGCCCCCACTTCAACTCAATAGTATCCAGACCATGCTTACGGCTGACGTACTCAGCCACACCCAGCCTGGTATCTTCTACATTCATCTGTACCAGCATTTCGCCATACCCGCGATGGTAGCGCCGGTAAATCTCAATACGGCGGTCCATGTCCGGTGCAGAAACAACCTTGCCATTAGAATCAAGCTCAAGCCGCGGGTCAATACCACAAACATTTTCACCACAGACCAGGGTAACCCCACCAAGAGCCGCACCAACGGCAAAATGCTCCCAATTCTTACGGGCTATCTCGGTAGAACCGAGGGCGCCGGTGAAAACAGGGACGGTCATCCTGACTTTCTTGTCCCAGCCGTATTCAGTTTCGGTATTCACGGACGGGAAAATAGCTGTATCCGGGTCGCCAACTACACCGGGAGGCAGCCCTTCGGCTCCCAGGGCATATCCCTGAATATTAAGATGGGAATAATCAACCGGGTACTCCTTATCGCCACCGGCAGTAATATCGCCGAAGGGTCCGGGATAGATTAGCTCCCGACCGCGAAAGGTTGCCTTGAATACCTCACAGTTTCCCGTGCAGCCATCAATGCAGCGAGTGCAGAGACCACTCATCGGCACCACGCTTCTGGAACGATTAGCAGTCCTGGTAGCTTCATTGGAATTCGGTCTTTGTAGATTCATTCTGGATACTCCTTTCCTTATTAATTATATCGGTATTATATTCTTACCGGTATTCCCTTTTCCTTGAGAAACTGCTTGGCCTGCGGTATTGAAATCTCGCCGAAGTGGAAGATAGAAGCAGCTAACACTGCCGATGCTTTACCAATGGCTACCGCCTCATAAAGGTGCTCCAGCTTACCGGCGCCACCGGAGGCAGTAACCGGAATGCTGACCGCCTCGGCTACAGCCCTGGTCATCTCTAAATCGTACCCTTCCTTTGTGCCGTCAGCATCCTTACTGGTTAACAAAATCTCGCCGGCACCCAGTTTCTCTACCCTCTTCGCCCAGTCAACAATCTCAATGCCGGTAGCCTCATTTCCACTCTTGACCACCACCTCCAGTCGAGGCAGACCACCACCCGACGGATTCTTACGACCATCAATAGCAACCACGAGTTTTTCCTTACCAAACTCATTCGAGGCTGCCTTGATTAAATCCGGATTCTTCACCGCCGCCGTATTGATTGAGACCTTGTTAACACCGAGGTCAAACAAGGTCTTCATATCCTCAAGGCTCCCGATACCGCCACCTACGGCGAAGGGAATGGTAACCACATCACAGACCTTTTTCACCCATTCAAAACGCGTCTTCCTATTCTCCACGGTAGCAAAGATGTCCAGAAAAACAAGCTCGTCAGCACCTTCACGGCAGTAAGCCGTAGCCGCTTCCACCGGGTCCCTGGCATCCCTGAGATTAACAAACTTAACTCCCTTGACCACTCTCCCCTCCCTTATATCAAGACAGGGTATAATCTTTATCTCTTTCATCTCCTTCCTCCTCAGATAAGACTTTCGAATTTTACTAAATCCCGGTAGTCAAGCAGGGTACTCATCGCCCGATTTTCCACTTCAATACCGGCTTCCACAGCCGCTGCTACGGGTGTTAGCCCGCCGATGAGTATCATACCAACTCTATTCAAACCCACCGCCATGCCGCACACCGCCTCAGTGGGACTACCCAGAGCCATCAGTCCACCCAGCCCCTCCTCTTTCATCCGCTTGATAACTTCTTCCGCCAGAGGCAGACACTGGGCCGGTAGCTCACGGAAATTAGCCAGAACCTTTCCCTTCCCTTCCTTGACCACACCCTGAACATCGGTCATCCTGGCACGGATAAAAACCTCAGACGGGTCGACAGTGGAACCGGAATAATAAATGAGGTCAACAAAGCGCAGTGGCTGGTTATTTCGCATCTGAAGCACTCCCCCGAACCTGGAGTCTATAGGAATACCGGCTTTGAGCAAAGTCCCGTTGACGACCAGACTACAAACAGTAGCCAGACCAATCTTACCCTTGGGCACAAACAGGTCACCCAGTTTCTCATCCTCCTTCGCTACCGCCACCAGTTCACTCACGCAAAGGCCAGCCTTAAAGGCCTTTCTCATTATCCGAAGAGCATCAGCGAATTCCTTTTCTGGAAAAAGGGAAACATTAACCGGCACCAGACCGCTACCTTTTGCCGCATCAAAGGAAGTGTTAAAGGCCAGAAGCTCAATTCTCTCCAGTACCAGGCCCACCTTATCGGTAACCAGAGCGTTGTTCAGTTCTTCCACACCCAGTGGGGTAATCTCTCGACCATCTCTCCCCGGCAGGGAGTTGGTCAATCCCCGCTCGTCCATTAATTTTAGATGGTACCTTACCGCCCGTTCGCCCAGCTCAACCCCGAGTTCCTTTAGTTTTTGAGCAATCAAACGGGCACCCAAAGGCTGCGGCGATTGATTGAGTATTTTCAAAATGGAGATGGCTTTTCTTTCGACTTCGCGACTGTTACCGCCTATCATTAAACCCAACCCTTTGTCTAACCTGGAGAAAAGTGACAATAGGTAACCGTTTTCCTATCATAAACATGAAAATACTTTTTGTCAATACCAAATGCAAAGAGTTATAATACAACTGGAACAGGAAATGAGAGGAAACTTGCCAGTGTCAAAAGTCCCCAAATCCTTTGCAGCCTACAAGAAAGATAGTCACAATTGGATAACACTTGCCACAGGTGAGTATTACCCAGACATCCTTAAGGATGCTTGTGAGCTATACAAACCAATCCTTGTGATGTTTGGGCAGCAATTGAAGACTCCGGAGTCTTCAATTGCGCTCTTCATGCAAATCGCAAACGTTTCAGATGGGTGGATGCGTATCCAACTTGCAAGGGTTTTTAGGAAATATGTAAGTCCAGAGACATCGGTTGAGATGCTTAAAAATAAAACGCAGGCCAAGACTATTTGTGAAAGATTTGGTAAGGGGTTTAGACCAATTCAGAAGGTTCAAGCTGCATACGAAACTCGACCTATTCCAGACGAGGCACTGTGTGCCGTACTATGGGAATACAAAGACCGTGGAAAGAAAGGCTATGACCTTACGGACAAGTTCTTCTCCATATTCCGGCTGACTTTCCCAGACCTAACAATCAAAGGGCCAGAGCGAGCAGGGAAGGATATCCTTATGGGAGAAGTTTTCAATGACTACCCGAATCCGAAACGCCCTGTTGACTTCGCTATCTATGATTACAATGGGCATGACCTGTTAGCGATTGGATTAGCTCGCTACGATTCAGACAGAGGTGGTGCACAAGAAGACGATAGGACAGGTGGTCATCAAAATTGTGCTCACGAAATTCTTAGCTAGTCCCCCCTGAAAAAGTCGAGTGTAGCCGTGCGTAAGATGAAGCTGGTAAAATAGGGGCAAAGGAGGTGGCCCCCGATGCTTCGTATAGACAATAGTAGTCAACAGAACCCGTCGTTGTGGGA